>JACCDV010488528.1_pt1 | contig 13395 bp, 9 predicted proteins | sample 7446131 | NCBI WGS metagenome assembly JACCDV01 (sample SAMN15323448, study PRJNA562643) | freshwater metagenome | isolation source: river surface water | place: USA:Blue River Watershed | collected 2017-08-17 | reverse complement strand
CTAAGGCTAACATTCGATAAATCGCACCGCTATCGAGCATATGCCACCCCAAAGCGCGCGCTATCAATCGCCGCAAAGTACCTTTGCCTGAGCCACTAGGCCCATCGATAGTAATGACTGGATTATTCGGATTCAGGGTCATAATGATGATCAAACTCGCCGTGCTGTAAAAAATGCAATACTTGTTGCCAAACTATTTTTTCCCGCATGATCAGCGGGTGGGAATATGGTAGCACGATATGATCGGCCATTTCAGATAATTTTGTACTCGCCACCGAGACTTTTCCATCATTAGGTTTAGGCAACATCCAGGCAAACCATGGTTCGATACTCTTGTTGCCTGCGATCACACCCACCTGGTAATTAATTTGTTTTAATTCATTTATTATCTTATTGTTTTTAAATGATAATTCCTTTCCCGCTGGCGCCATCACTTGCTCATAAAAAGGCAACTTTTCCAAGTGATCGATCACTTCGCTACCATGGTTGGGCGGTGCAATCATGACGATACGACTACCGCTTGGCAGGCGATATTCTTGTAAATATTGACGAACAATAATACCGCCCAACGAATGAGTGACGAAATGGATATGGCGCGGCTGATAACTCTCCGCTTCAGCGATCACTTCCGGCAATACTTCAGCTGCCAATTCAACAATCGTTTTAGTTAAACTAGGGTATGACTTATTGATGGCAATATATTGATTCTTATCTAAAAAATCCGATACACCTAGCATCGCCAAACGGCTGCGACCCATCCCATGTAGTAAAATTACGACATCATTAAGCATCCCCAAACTATAACTTATTTTTGCGCCGAGGGGTATACTCCCATTCCACTGCAAGAGGCCGTTTTAATTGACCAGCCCTCTTAAGTCCCTCTTTACTACGTTTATGCGGACCTCATTTGCCGGAGGCTTCATCAAGCTTTCTATCTGAGATTGGTCTTTAGGATCACAATACAATTGATACCCTTCTTTAGCTATTAGATGAATTTGCCCATATCCACCATCTGCAGCGGTTGACAACAATAATGGCGTTTCTTCATCCATCCCGCTCATATCAATGACAACATAATCACCCGGCAAAGCCGCTTTCGCTTCAGGAATAACAGGTCGAGCTAAACAATATTCTCCTGTCCTTTTTACATTGCCCCTCAACAAATCACCTAAATATACAATCGTTTTATAAATGGTATTCCCTCCCGATACGATCAACGCCGCCGCTCCACTAGCGCTAAAAAATTGATATAAATAAGTTAAAATCTTTTTTAATACCTCATGCCCTTCTAATTGAAACCATTGGCTATAAGTCGTAAATACAGTACCGCCTAATTGCCAGAATGCCCAGAAAAAAGACACCGCTAAAGCGATCGCTAAAATATCACAAAGCCACATAGGAATAGCATGGTCGCGCTTTTGCACTTTCAAACTTTCGGTAATTTTTATGCGTAAATCTAAATAAGCGACACAAAACATCGCACATTCTGGCAAGCCTGATAACCCAGCACCTAAATTAGACAAAATTATTTTGGCTAAATCATCGCCCTTATACATAAATTTTGCCGTAGGCCCAGCCCGCGTAGCGGTTACTGTTAACGCCATTAAGGCATAAAAAAAGAATTCCATTTTCGGATAAGGGCTATAACCTCCTCGCATAAAATCTTGATACGCCTCTTTAATAGAACTCACTCCAATCGTCCCTAGTGTCGCCGATAAAAATAAATTAGATAAGCCCGTAATTGCGCCAAACACGGGATGTAAACCTTGTTTAACCGCCCCATCATAAGTTAATACAGCGGGCGCCACTGCGGAAATAAAACCTAAAATAAAATGAGTGATACTCGCAGGCTCTTTACGAATACCTGGGAAATTAACACCGCCAAATAAATTAAATATCAATGCACCCAACATACCTAATAAAGCAACGGTCAACGGCACGGAAGCACTGGCCATGGTAAAAGAACTAAAGATCGCCAACACAATCCACAATAATTGTGGTACTTGTTTACCGACTGGCAAAATATAATTGACTCGTTCCAATTGCATCAACTTATTTAATAAAATTCGCTCCGGCATATCGCGACGGATTTTATGCACTTCCGATGTTTGCAATACGGCTTTGACTGCTGTGACGATCTTCGCCAGTGGAAAAAAGTCAAATTCATTACAAGTATGAATACGGGTTAAATAGCGCCATTCAAATTTATAGATTTGACTGTCACTCTCTACTGTCAATAATTCATAATCGGTATTCAACGATAATAAACGCAACACATAATACTGGGCCTCTTCCTTTTCGGTAAAGATAGTTAAATAACAGTCATCATTTTGATGTAATGCACAAGCAGCAACACCCTCTGCACTTCTCTGAGTGATTTTAGCGGATCCGATAAAAACGGTAGCACCATTAGGTAAAGTAAATTTAGCCATGATTTCCTCTGTTATTATTATTTTTAATCATAAAAAAAGCCGGTATGGAGCACCGGCTTTTTTTAGATTACTACGCTTTCGTTACAAAATCAGCGCGCCCTCTAAGCCCGTGCTTAGTCGACTAATGTGCATCATTTGGAACAGCCAATTTTTCATGATAGACCTCTTGCATAACTGCCATTGACGGCAGATCTCTTCGCAAAATTTTCCTCAAAGTGCTCATGTATGTTCATATACACTGAGCCCCTTCTGGGTAAATTTTCCTTTGACCTCTGCTCGCCAATGATGGTTATGCAAGAGGTCTAATAAATAATCTTAGGGTGTAGTTAAAAGATTAATTGATTATAGCTTTAATAGAAATAAATGCAAAATTAATTTTATTGCGCGAAATCCTGCATAAAAGCAATCAAGCGTTTCACATCACCTATGCTAATAGTATTGTAACAACTAGCCCGTAACCCACCTAATAATTTATGCCCTTTCAATCCCATCAAGCCTTGCTTAGCCGCCGTTTGCCAAAATGCTGTATCTTTTGCTTCATCATTCGTAGTAAAAGTAATATTCATTAAAGAACGATACACCGGATCGATTTTATTATAATAAAATTGACTATTATCGATATAATCATATAGCAACTTCGCTTTCGCTTGATTACATTCTTCCATAGCTACCAAACCACCTTGCTGTAAAGTCCACTTCACCACTAATTCCATTAAATAAATAGCATAGATTGGCGGCGAATTGAGACAAGAACTTTCTTTTGCTTGTTTTTGATAATTAAAAATATCGGGAGTGATGGGTAATGCCTCACCCAGCAACTCTTCACGCACGATAACAAGACTGATGCCAGAAGTCCCTAACATTTTCTGACTGACGGAAAAAATTAACCCATAATCGGCGACAGTGAAAGGTTTCATTAAAATACACGACGACATATCCGCAATTAATGGCACAGCAACTTGCGGAATGTCATATAACATCAACCCCGAAATCGTTTCATTCGGGCAATAGTAAAAATATGCCGCATCCTTTGCGCATTGCCATTCAGTAGTTTTTGGCATCACAAAAGGATTCGTAGCATTGCTCGCCACTATATTCACTTGGCCATACGGCTTAGCTTGCAAAGCTGCTTTATGTGACCAAATACCGGTATCTAAATAATCCGCTTGGCCAGTACGCCCAATCAAATTCATCGGTACTGAAAAAAATTGTCCTTGACCACCACCAGGCATAAATAAAATGTGATAATTAGTCGGTATCGTTAATAATTGCCGTAGTTCCGCTTGGATTTCCGCTAAATAATCTTGAAAGACCGCGGTTCGATGCCCCACTTCCAATATCGACATGCCGGTGTCACGCCAATTAAGTAATTCGTGTTGCGCCTGCTTTAAGACCGCTTCGGGAATCGCAGCAGGACCCGCCGCGAAATTAAGTACTCGATTCGTCATCATCGCCACTCTCTTCTTCCTCAGGTTGAATAGCATTTAAGGCTATATCATCGTCATAAATTGTATCACTTAACGATGCATCATCGATAATCGCTTCTTCAATACGTTGAATACCATTTAACGATTCACCATTACTTAAACTAATTAAACGTACTCCTTGAGTATTGCGACCAATAACCGAAATTTCACTGACATGGGTACGCACTAAAGTCCCCTTATCGCTAATCAACATCACATCATCGGTTTCATCGACTTGAATAGCACCGATCACTTTTCCATTGCGTTCAGTGATTTGAATAGAAATCACCCCACTGCCACCTCGTCCTGTCACTCGATACTCATCAATCAAAGTGCGTTTTCCATAACCATTTTCTGTCGCGGTTAAAATAGCCCCGCCGCCTTTCACAACTTGTAAAGCAATCACTAATTGCTCATCTTGTAATTTAATTCCACGTACCCCTGAAGCCGTACGACCCATCGCCCGCACATCACCTTCATGAAACCGAATTACTTTACCGGCATCGGAAAATAATAAAATATCATCATTGCCATGAGTGATATTAACGCCAATCAAACTATCATCATCGCGTAATTCTACGGCACGAATTCCAGAGGTACGTGGACGAGAGAATTGTGATAAAGCTACTTTTTTCACGGTGCCTTTCGCCGTGGCCATAAAGACATATTGGTCATCAGCATATTCACGCACGGGTAATATGGCGGTAATTTTTTCATTGGCTTCTAACGGCAGAATATTCACCATGGGTTTGCCACGCGCCGCTCGGCTCGCTTGAGGTAATTGATAGGTTTTCATCCAATAAACTTGACCTAAGGTAGAGAAACACAAAATCGTATCATGCGTATTAGCAATTAATAAATGTTCAATGACATCTTCATCTTTGACATTAGTCGCCGCTTTACCTCGACCACCGCGCCGTTGCGCACGATAATTTTCTAACGATTGTGCTTTGGCATAACCATCGCGCGATAGCGTCACCACCACATCTTCTTCGGTAATCAAATCTTCCGCCGTTAAATCATGTTGGCTATTAGTGATTTCTGTGCGACGCGCATCGCCAAATTGTTGCTTGATTTCTTGCAGCTCTTCTTTGATCACCGCTAATAATCGCTCAACATTCCCTAAAATTTCTAGTAAAGCTTTAATTTGTTCAATGACTTCTTGGTATTCATCGATAATTTTTTCTTGCTCTAAACCCGTCAAGCGATGCAAGCGTAAATCTAAAATAGCTTGCGCTTGTTCAGGCGATAAATGATAACCATCCGTGGCAAAGCCATACTCGATGGGCAAATCTTCCGGCCGACATAAATTATCGGCCCCTGCTTTTTCTAACATACCTGCCACGATGCCCGGTTGCCAGGGTGTCGCAATTAATTGTTCTTTGGCTTCCGCAGGATTTTTAGCGGCACGAATCAAGGCAATCACAGGTTCAATATTCGCTAAAGCAATCCCTAACCCTTCTAAAATGTGCGCACGATTACGCGCTTTGCGTAATTCGAATAGACTGCGACGAGTCACAACTTCACGACGGTGCTTAATAAAGGCTTGTAAAATTTGTTTTAAATTTAATGTTTTGGGTTGGTTATCGACTAACGCAACCATATTGATACCAAACACCGCTTGCATTTGGGTTTGAGCATAGAGATTATTTAAAATCACTTCCGGCACTTCACCACGGCGCAATTCAATCACCATGCGCATACCATCTTTATCAGACTCATCGCGCAAACCCGTGATGCCATCTACGCGTTTATCACGCACTAATTCGGCAATTTTTTCTATCAAGCGCGCTTTATTGATTAAATACGGTAATTCCGTCACAATAATTTTTTGTTTGCCGGAACTCTCTTCGGTTTCCACTTCAGTTCTGGCCCGCACATAAATTTTCCCACGCCCTGTGCGATACGCTTCAACAATACCCGCACGGCCATTGATAATACCGGCGGTAGGAAAATCCGGCCCCGGAATATATTGCATTAAATCATCGATACTTAAATCAGGATTTTCAATTAATGCAATACAACCATCGATAATTTCATTCAAATTATGGGGCGGAATATTGGTAGCCATACCCACAGCGATACCGGCGGAACCATTAATTAATAAATTCGGAATCCGAGTAGGCAACACCACAGGGGCCATTTCACTACCATCGTAGTTGGGAGCAAAATCAACGGTTTCTTTTTCTAAATCGGCTAACAAGGCGTGAGAAAATTTCGTCATACGCACTTCGGTATAACGCATGGCTGCAGCATTATCACCATCGACCGAACCAAAGTTACCTTGGCCATCGACCATCAAGTAACGCATCGAAAAAGGTTGAGCCATGCGGACGATCGTATCATACACCGCCGTATCACCATGCGGGTGATATTTACCGATCACATCCCCCACCACACGAGCCGATTTCTTATAAGCTTTATTCCAATCGTTACCTAATTCATGCATCGCATATAAGACGCGGCGGTGAACAGGCTTTAAGCCATCACGCACATCGGGTAATGCTCTACCGACGATAACGCTCATCGCATAATCAAGGTAAGATTGTTTTAATTCATCTTCGATAGTAATCGGTAGGATTTCTTTAGCTAAATCGGTCATTATCGGTTTTCCAAATTTGCAACAAAATCGCTGCAAAATTATATTAAAATAGAGGCTTACAAAACTGGTAAATTTTAACAAATTCAGAGGCTTAGCGCTATGAAAATCTGTGAAAAAAACGTAGAATACGAAGCTTATGACAACCAATATTGACTCGCAAGAAATTGCCAAATTTGAAGCCTTAGCCGATGAATGGTGGAATCCACAAGGGAAATTAAAAACCCTTCACGATATCAATCCAATAAGGCTAAATTTTATACAAAAATACGTCGATTTAGCCGATAAACGCATCCTGGATGTCGGTTGTGGCGGCGGAATATTAACTGAAGCCTTAGTCCAACAAGGTGCTAAATTAACTGGCATTGACTTAAGTACTAGCGCCATTGAAATTGCCCGAGCTCACAGCCACATCTCAGGACTAAGCATCGATTACCGCTGCCTGAGTGTGGAAGAACTAGCTACCCAACAAGCCAGTCAATACGATATCGTGACGTGCATGGAATTATTAGAACATGTTCCCTCGCCTGAGAGTATCGTACACGCTTGTGCTACTTTGGCTAAACCGGGGGCTACTCTCATTTTTTCTAGCATCAATCGTAATATCAAAGCTTATTTACAAGCTATATTAGGTGCTGAATACCTTTTGCAATTATTACCAAAAGGCACTCATGATTATGCGAAATTTATTCGCCCTTCCGAACTCGATGAATTTGCCCAAACCGCTGGTTTAACGTTAACAGCGATGGCAGGTATCGGCTATCGATTAAGTGAAAAAACTTATTATTTAACCGATAATGTCTCAGTCAACTATATGGCTTTATTTACTAAATAATGAATATCATTCAAGCCCTGCTAGCTATGGCAGGGCTTGAAAAGCCTCACAGTCATTAAACCAATGACTTATTCACCACTTCAAATGTATCGGGCGATAATTCACATTGTTGAATGCACTCCAACGATTGCTTCATCAAACTTGCATAAGGTTCGACAAAACGTTGCCAATGCGTTAACGGTTGAACTAAGCGTGCAGCAATTTGTGGATTCAATTTATCAATAGCGATGACTTGCTCAGTTAAAAACTGATATCCTGTGCCATCACGAAGGTGAAAATTCACAGGATTACTCCGGCTAAATTCGCCGATCAAGGCTCGCACTTTATTAGGATTTTTAATGCTAAACGCATCGTGCTGTAACAATGTTTTGACTCTAGTTAAAGCGTTAGGTAAGGTTGATATAGCTTGTAAAGTAAACCATTTATCCAATACTAAAGCATCCTGTCGATAATGTTGATAAAAATCTTCTATCATTTTGCTGCGCTCTTCACTGTCAATATGCACCATATTCGCTAAGGCTGCCGCTTTATCTGTCATGTTATTCGCTTGATAATATTGCTCAATACACGATTGCTGAGCTTGTTGATCGGCATCGGCTAATAAATATTGTAAGCAAGTATTTTTCAAGGTTCGCTTACCGCTTTCAGCCGTATTATAAACGTAAGGCTGTTGGCTGTGGGCTTTCATATAAACCGCCAACCAATCTTGTCGCAATTGTTGACCTAATTGACGCATGACAAAATCATGTGCTTGATAAATCGCTAACGGATCCACTTTCTCCATTAAATCCGCTAAATAAGCTTGGCTAGGCAATAATAATAAATAGGCTTGATAGGTTTGATCTAAACCTTGGGTTTGCAATAATTGGCGATAAATAGCAATGAATGCAGGATCTAACGCTAATGGCCGTCCTGCTTGTACATCAGCAATTAATCCTTGCAATACTCGCACCGCCAATAATTGGCCTGCTTCCCAACGACTAAAACTATCCGCATCGTGAGTTAATAAATGCTGTAATTGCTCTGTCGTATAAGCATAATGCAATTTCACTGGTGCAGAGAACCCTCGCAATAATGAAGGGATAGGTTTTTTAGTAATACCGATAAAGACAAATTCTTGGCTAGCTTGGGTAATATCTAAGACTCGCATCGTTTCATTGGCTATGGCTTCGCCTTGTAATTGCAAGGGTATTTCGATACCCTGTTCATCGAGCAATGCCATGCGCAAAGGAATATGTAACGCTTGTTTTGTTTTTTGATCGGCTGTTGGTGGCGTATGCTGAGCAACTTGTAAAATGTAGTGATGTTTTTCAGCATCATAACGATCGGTGATCGTTAATATAGGTGTACCCGATTGGTTATACCAACTTTGAAATTGTGTTAAATCGATGCCGCTTGCTTGTTGCATACAAGCCACAAAATCTTCGGTGGTTACTGCTTTACCATCAAATTGAGTAAAATATAAATCGGTGGCTTGACGAAATTTTTTCGGCCCTAATAATGTATAAAGCATGCGAATCACTTCAGCGCCTTTTTCATAAACCGTCAACGTATAAAAATTATTGATTTCCATATAAGAAGCGGGACGGATAGGATGAGACATCGGCCCTGCATCTTCGGCAAATTGTAAATTACGTAATACCGACACATCGCGCACCCGTTTAACTGGTGAAGTGACATCGGCAGTAAAAGATTGATCGCGAAATACAGTAAACCCTTCTTTCAAGCTCAATTGGAACCAATCACGGCAACCTACTCGATTGCCTGACCAATTATGAAAATATTCATGCCCTACTACACGAATAATATTTTCATAATCACTATCCGTCGCCGTCAAAGGACTCGCTAAAATATATTTAGTGTTAAATATATTTAACCCTTTATTCTCCATGGCGCCCATATTGAAATCGCTGACGGCGACAATCATGAAAATATCTAAATCGTATTCGCGACCATAGGTTTCTTCATCCCATTTCATCGATAATTTCAAAGCCTGCATCGCATGCGGTGCTTTATCAAGATTACCCGGCTCAACAAATAATTGCAGATGGACTTTACGATCTGACATAGTCATAAATTCATCTTCTAATACATCAAATTTTCCTGCCACTAACGCAAATAAATGTGACGATTTTTTAAAAGGATCATGCCATTTTACCCAATGTTTACCCTCCCTAGTGTCACCGCGATCTACCGCATTACCGTTCGATAATAATAGGGGATATTTTTCTTTATCCGCCACAATCGTCACCGTATAAATAGCTAAATTATCGGGTCTATCGACGTAATAAGTAATTTTACGAAACCCTTCCGCTTCACATTGCGTACAAAAATTATTATTCGATTTATATAATCCCATTAAAGAAGTATTATGTTGCGGTTTAATTTTCACAACGGTATCGACTTGGCAAAATAATCCAGCAGCAGGTAAGGTTAAGCCTTTTTCATCGACTTGATATTGGCTTGCCGTTAATAATTCACCATTGAGCGCCACAGAAATTAATTCTAATTCTTCACCGTGTAAATATAACGGTAACGCATCGCCTGGATGCCCATTGGCATGAAGATGCAATTGGGTTTTTACCACCGTCTCTTCTTCACCTAGTTCGACAATCATATCGAGGGTCTCAACAAAATAAGTGGGGGCTTGATAATCTTTTAGATAAATCGTTTGGTTTTGGCTCATGATGACTTCTATGGGCTATATTAATTTAAATTCAATTATAACAAGAGCGCGACCATAAAGAAATGCCAAATTGGCTTAATTAACAGGATTTTATAGGTATTTTTTACTTATAACGCTTCAATATGTTCCACTAAAAACTGCAATTTACGCAAATCATTAAACTCATTAATATCTAACCGATACGCGATACGAGCATGGCGACAACGGTGATTAGGCCATTGCTGTAAATCAATATTAAAGGCGATGGCAGAGAATTGTTTATCTTCCATTGCCAATAATAATTTTAAATGGCGTTGCCCGACAATGCGTTGCTCTATGATTTCAAATTCCCCATCAAATAATGGTTCAGGAAAATTTTGACCCCACGGTCCAGCGTTTTGTAATAATTCTACCGTATGAATGGATAAGTCAGATAACGTTAAGGCGCCGTCTGAATATAAATGGGCAGGTAATGCTTTACCTTGCAATTGCTCAATGATAATTTCCACAAAAGCCTGTTTAAAATCTTCAAAATGGCGCCGTTCAATACTTAACCCTGCTGCCATAGCATGTCCACCAAATTTGCGAATTAATGCAGGATAACGCTTAGCGACTAAATCTAAAGTATCTCGAATATGCAAACCGGGAATTGAACGAGCCGAACCTTTTAATTCTTGTTCATTGACGGCGGCAAAAGCGATCACAGGCCGAAAATAACGTTCTTTAAGACGTGAGGCGACAATACCTACCACTCCTTGATGCCAAGTGTCGTCAAATAAACACAGCCCCAGTGGAATTTCTTGTTTATCTAAATGAATGTTAGCCAACATTTGCAAAGCTTGTTCACGCATTTCATATTCGATCACTTTACGTTCTTCATTTAAACCATCTAGGCGCTCTGCTATCTCTAAAGCGCGTTGCGGATCGTGAGTTAATAAACATTCGATGCCTAAGGACATGTCTTCTAACCGTCCAGCAGCATTTAACCGCGGTCCAATAGCAAAACCTAAATCACTGGCGGTAATTTTCTTTTGGTCTTTTTTAGCAATTTTCAATAATGCTTTAATCCCTTCTCGACATTGACTCGCATTAATTCTCGCTAGGCCTTGCGTTACAAAAATACGATTATTTTTATCGAGAGGAACGACATCAGCCACCGTACCTAACGCAACTAAATCTAACAATTCAGCCATGTTAGGCTCGGCAATCGCTTGCTGAACAAACCAATTTTGTTCACGCAAATAAGCCCGCAACGCTAACATCACATAAAATATGACTCCCACTCCCGCCAAAGCTTTGCTCGGAAAATCATCGCCAGGTTGATTCGGATTAACAATAGCATCCGCCGCTGGCAATTCATCTGCTGCTAAATGATGGTCGGTAATCAATACTTTCATTCCTAATTGTTTTGCTGTGGTTACGCCTGCACAACTAGAGATCCCATTATCGACGGTAATGAGTAAATCAGGAGAATAGTGTTGCGCTACCATTACTATTTCAGTAGTTAAACCATAACCATATTTAAAGCGATCAGGGACAATATAATCTACGTTTTTAGCCCCCATCGCGCGCAACGCCGTCACGGCTAGGGCTACACTAGTGGCGCCATCAGCATCAAAATCGCCAATCAATAAAATACGACTTTTGGCTTGTAATGCTGTATAGAGCAATTCTACCGCAACGGTAATACCTCGCAATTGAGAAGCAGGCAACAGGCTAACCAATTTTTTTTCTAAATCTTGTGGTTGATAAACCCCGCGAGATAAATAAATCCTTTGCAGTAATTCTGGTAATTCTTGCAACCCATGGTCAATATTCGGTGCTGGATAATGTAAAATTTTCATAAAATTACCAAGTGTTTAATATAACGCGCAAACGTCGAAATGAAATTCGATCGACTGAATCAGGAAAAATCAGTACGGTAGTTTTCTTCCCAGAGCTCAAACGGAAATAGAGAATCACAATAAAGCGAGTGCAAATACTATCCGGTTGCAAAATGGCTTTATATACTGTGCCTGCTCGGTCTTGTGCTGTCCAACGTTTATCCTTGTCGATACGTAAAAATACGATAGTATCAGTGGCTTTCCGAGAAATATACGTATGGTACATATAGACAAAGCTAGCTAACACTAAACAATCGATTACAATGATGGCCCACCACTGCAATGGCAGATTTAACACCAAGAATACTATAAGAAAATGCAAAAGTAAAATTAACATAAATAAATAACGCGAAGGATGTAAGTTAAATTGTAACATCGTAACGAATCTTATCCACAATACTAATGAATGTAGCAGGCGGTTGCGTTTGATAAGCAATTAACCAATCCCATAATTCGGTATCTTCACACCTTAGTAACTCAGCAAATTGCTGTTGCAAATCTTTATTTAATTGTTCATAACGTGCATTAAAAAATGCTAACAATCTTTCCTCTACCTCTGAAATGCCACGGCGACAATGAAAACGTACTTTTGCTTTATCCATGAAAAACCTGCTGATTCTGTATTCTACGCTCTACCATGACGGGTAATAAGAGTTTAAAAGTAGTCCCCAAAGAGCTGGTGTTATATAAAGATAATTTTCCATGATGTGCTTCAGCGATAGATTGACAAATCGACAAGCCTACACCCATTCCTTGTTTTTTTGTAGTAAAGAAAGGATGGAATAATTTATTAACTACCTCTGCAGCAATACCATGACCTAAATCACGTACTAATATTTGCAAAATATTATTTTCTTGTGTGATTTTGATAATTACATTCCGGCGTTTAATTTCGCATTCACTAACTGCTTCAATAGCATTTTTAATTAAATTTACTAAAATTTGTTCGATTTGAATTCTATCCGTGTATAAGTGAGTAATGGTAGCTTCTATTTCAACATCTATCTGTACTTGATAAGATTTAATTTCTGCTTGCATTAAATTTAATACATCGTGGATAATTTGTCGCAAATCCACTCGCTCTAGCTGTGTTTTGCGTTTAGAAATAAATTCGCGTAACTTCTTGATGATTTCAGCGGCACGGATCGTTTCTTTCACTGCGCTATGCAAAGCGACTCTACAGCTTTCTCGATTGAAATCATTTCTTTCAAAGCGACGCAAACAGCCACTGACGTAATTATTGATCGCCGATAACGGTTGATTTAATTCATGCGCTATTCCTGCTGCCATTTCCCCCATAGAAGTAATACGTGAAAAGTGTGCCAACTCATTTAAATGTTGTTGTTTTAGAATTTCTGCATTACGTTTTTCAAGCAATAATTCTTCTTCTACATTTTTTCGCTGAGTGATATCTCGCCAAACACAATAAATTTCTTTCATATTTCCTAATTTATCAAATCGGCGTTTTAATTTTAAATTCGTATAGATCCGAGCACCCTCTTTACCTAAAATAAT
>JACCDV010307935.1_pt1 | contig 13398 bp, 3 predicted proteins | sample 7446131 | NCBI WGS metagenome assembly JACCDV01 (sample SAMN15323448, study PRJNA562643) | freshwater metagenome | isolation source: river surface water | place: USA:Blue River Watershed | collected 2017-08-17 | reverse complement strand
GTTCCAGCGAGCTTGCCGATCATCAAGCATCACGAAGTCATTGCCTGTGCCTTGGTACTTGTAAAATTGCATGTCCTGGGGTAGGGCCATCTTTTGGGGTGGTTTGGAAGAAATTTTTCCACAATGATTTGCAAACTTACGCAATTGTTGGGAAAGGAAAATCACTGCCTTTGGGGCTGGGAAAATATGCTTTCGCACCCAAAAATTCTCAAAATAGTGTAGCTTCGTATATCCAAACCAAAAGCCATGAAGACGAATCCAAGCAACCCAAGCCGAAGAACTTTTCTCGCCAATTCAGCCAAAGCGGGCCTGACGGTAGGCATCTTAGGAACCGGAATATCCGATCTTTTTGGACAGGAAAGCCTTCCGGCATTTTCCACAGGATTTACCCAGCAGCCCCTGCCCTATGGATATGCTGCCCTGGAGCCCCACATCGATGCGCGGACCATGGAAATCCACTATACCAAGCATGCGGCCGCTTATGCGAGCAACCTTCGGGATGCCGCCAAGGAAGAAGGAGTAGACACTGCCCAGCCTTTGGAGCAGGTACTCGCCTCCATTTCCAAATACTCCACTAAGATGCGTAACAATGGTGGCGGGCATTACAACCACGAACTTTTTTGGAGTATCCTGGGCGCAGGCACTTCTCCTGAAGTGGGGCCGGAGGGAGCGTTATTGAAAGCCATTAAAACCTCTTTTGGGAGTTACGAAGCCTTTGTGAGCCAGTTTGAAACTGCTGCCAAAACTCGATTTGGGTCAGGCTGGGCTTGGCTACTGGTCGATGCCACAGGCAAGCTCGTGGTAAGTTCCACCCCCAATCAAGATAATCCCTTGATGGACATAGCCGAAGTGAAAGGAACTCCTATTTTGGGTTTGGATGTGTGGGAGCACGCCTACTACTTGCACTACCAAAACCGACGCCCCGACTACGTAACTGCCTTTTGGAAGGTGGTCAACTGGAAGGCCGTAGCCGAGCGCTTTGCAGCAGCCACGAAGTAATTTCTCAAATTTTCTAGTGATTAAATTTACCTACATTTCCATGCAAGATCCCAAGTCCCTTAGTTCCGTTGCGCTCTTTCACGAGACCTTTAAGCACCCTATTTTGCCTCAGCCTACCATCCCTTCCGAAACCCGCTGCGCGCTGCGCATGTCTTTGCTCGCTGAAGAGTTGAAGGAGTTGGAAGAGGCCATTGAAAACAAGGATTTGGTGGAGATTGCGGATGCGCTGTGCGATTTGCAGTACGTGCTTTCAGGCGCGATACTGGAGTTTGGGTTGGGAGAAAAATTCAAGGCCCTTTTTGATGAGGTGCAGCGCTCCAACATGAGCAAGGCCTGCAAGACAGAGGAGGAGGCAAAGGCTACCGTGGCGCATTACGAAGCCAAGGGCACGCCATGCTTCTATGAAAAAGAAGGGGATCTCTACCTTGTCTTTCGCGAGGGCGACCACAAGACCTTGAAGTCTGTTGGGTATTCGCCTGCTGATTTGAGGGGAATTTTGAAAGGCTAGGAAGGGAGTTTGCGCGCAAAGGCGCAGAGACGCAAAGAGGTTTTTAATATGTACAAAGTACCAAGTACAAGGTACCAAGAATTTAAATGACCAGAATTCAAGTACCAATTCGAATCCCTACTTCTCCATTCTCCAATCGGCGTTCAGCGTTCGACATTAACTCAATCTCGTACTTCGTATTTCCTACCCTATTTTCTCAACAAATTCAACATCCCTCTTCTGGTCTCTCCTGTTTCTCCAATTTCGATCGTCCAGAAGTAACTTGCCACTGGCATCTCTTTGCCATTGAAAGTTCCGTCCCAACGTACGTCTGGATTCTCCGTATAGAACAAGCGAGATCCTCCTCTATCGTATACCGAGATACGTACTCCCTGGTAGAAGCGGAGATCATTCACTCCCCAGGTATCGTTAATTCCATCTCCATTCGGTGTGAAAGCATTCGTAATCACTAAGGAGTTGAAGTCTGAACGGGTTCTGTTGATCGTAAAGAACTTATCCAAGGTGTTTCCATCTCGATCCGTCACGCGCATCACGATGCTGAAGGTAGTCTTGCCAGGGGCACGATCTACACTACTCCAGAATAGGATGTTGTCTTTGATCTCAAAGAACTTATTGTCGTAACCCGGCCCAAGCAAGCTCACCGTGTGGATCTTATCCACTGGATCAGTGATGACAAAGCCGCCCACCGGGATAAAGAAGTTCGTCGCACTACCCACAAACGTATTGTTGTTCAGCGTCACATCTCGAGGAGCCGGTTTTGGAAGTACTTGAATGGTTACCTTGGCAACTATTTTATCCGGATTTCCAATCCCGGCAGGAAGGATAAGTGTTCCTTCCAATGAGTAGTTTCCCCTAGCAAGTAGGTTCAAGGTAGTCTTGTCCCACTTGGCCTCTACTGAATAATATTGTCCATGGGTAGACAAAACATTAACTGTAGCGGGAAGTGTCACCTCTTTGGACCAATCAGTAATCATCGTTGCCATTTCAACTACAGACAAGACTCTAGCTTTTGTGATCTCTAAGGTAGATCCAGTCACCGTCAAGGTATAATTTGGCCCCGCGCTCACGGTTCCTTGATTGATACGATAGATTCCTGGGTCTTCTCCGAGCTCTCTATCTAATGCTCCTCGAAGAACCGTCTCGGTATCTGTTCCTTTTAATCCTTGCACGCTGTAGGCAAATCGTGGATCTGCCTGCCCATAAATTTTGGTTGCAGGTATTACCGTCAGAGAAAGTGGTGCTGGCGTCACTTCCAAGGTCCCTTCGACCCGGGTGATTGTATAATTTGGATCTGCACCTCCAGAAAGGATAATTCGATAGCTTCCAACTCCAGAAGTCAGCGTTGCTGGGGTGCTGATGCTCGGTAAATCGTCTATTTCGGTATCACCAGTTACCAATCCAGTGTAGGTAAAACTTAAACTCGGATTTGCCTCCCCGTAGATTTTGGAAGTATTTGATGCTCGAATCGTCAATGCCTTTGGAGTGATATTAAAGGTCTGCGTCTTCGTATCAGCATAATTGCCAGTACCTGTAATCGTCACCGTGGCCGTACCCACATTTGTATTGTTACTGTAAGCTACCGTGTAGTCTGTACCTAGGGTCAGTGTGGTACTTCCATCCTTCACCACTAACGTTGGTGTTATTAGGCTGCCCGTATAGGTTTGGTTGGCGATTGCCTCAATCGTCAAGGTGCTTGCTGCTTTGGCTACAATAGTGAAGGTCTGGGTCTTGGTGCCTGTATAGTTGCCTATTCCCGTGATGGTCACCGTCGCCGTGCCCACATTCGTGTTATTGCTGTAAGCTACCGTGTAGTCTGTACCTAGGTTCAGCGTAGTACTTCCATCCTTCACCACTACCGTTGGAGTGATAGCTAAACCCGTATAGGTTTGGTTGGCAATTGCATCAATTGTCAGCGTACTAGCTGCCTTGGCGACAATAGTGAATGTCTGGGTCTTGGTACCTGTATAGTTGCCTATTCCCGTGATCGTCACCGTCGCCGTACCCACATTCGTATTGTTACTGTAAGCTACCGTGTAGTCTGTACCTAGGGTCAGCGTAGTACTTCCATCCTTCACCACTATCGTTGGAGTGATGGCCGAACCCGTATAGGTTTGGTTGGCGATTGCATCAATTGTCAGCGTACTCGCTGCCTTGGCGACAATAGTGAAGGTCTGGGTCTTGGTGCCTGTATAGTTCCCTATTCCCGTGATGGTCACCGTCGCCGTACCCACAGTGGTATTGCTGCTATAGGCTACCGTGTAGTCTGTACCTAGGGTCAGCGTAGTACTTCCATCCTTCACCACTACCGTTGGTGTTATTGGGCTGCCCGAATAGATTTGGTTCGCAATCGCCTCAATCGTCAAGGTACTTGCTGCTTTGGTGACAATAGTGAAGTTCTGGGTCTTGGTGCCTGTATAGTTCCCTATTCCCGTTATGGTCACTGTAGCCGTACCCACATTGGTATTGCTGCTATAGGCTACCGTGTAGTCTGTACCTAGGGTCAGTGTGGTACTTCCATCTTTCACCACTACCGTTGGTGTTATTGGGCTGCCCGAATAGATTTGGTTCGCAATCGCCTCAATCGTCAGCGTGCTTGCTGCTTTGGCAGCAATGGTAAAAGTCTGGGTCTTGGTGCCCGTGTAGTTGCCTATTCCCGTGATGGTCACCGTCGCCGTACCCACATTGGTATTGCTGCTGTAGGCTACCGTGTAGTCTGTGCCTAGGGTCAGCGTAGTACTTCCATCCTTCACCACTACTGTTGGAGTGATGGCCACGCCCGTATAAGTTTGGTTAGCGATTGGATCAATATTTATTGCTGGATCTGAAAAAGGGATAAGTGGAGTTACAGAAACCGAACTGGAGGCGATCCCGGTTCCCGCAGAATTGACTCCGCGGACCTTTACCGTATAGGTCGTGCGCGTGGTCAAATTGCTTAGGGTTAGGGGAGAACTAGTTTGAGCGGGACTACTTGCAATCCAATTGGTTCCATTGTCCAAACTGTATTCCAGGTTAGTTAATGCAGCCCCTCCATTAAATCCTGGAATAAAGGCGATACTTGCTTGATTTATTCCTGGTGTAACCAAGAGATTCGTAGGTGCTTCTGGAACAGTAGCAGTAGCAGTTGCTGTAAGGACGATAGGAAAATCTGAAAAAGAAGGAACCGAAAAAGTCAAGGTATAAAGTCCTACTGATTCACCTAAAATCCATTTACCAAGTGCAATACCTCCATTGGTACTTGTTACCAAAGTTTGAGTAGATCCTTCAGGGGTATTTCCTCGTAAAATAAACGCATTTCCTGTCGAGGCGGAGACCCATGTATTTGGAGAACCAAGAGTAGGTGCTTTTGCATCCAAATAGGTTACAAAACCACTAGGAGCAGTATTTTGAGGCCTTACGTTGGCCCATTTAAATCCTTGTGAATTTCCTCCTTTTAGGACCAAGGCATAGCTAGTGGAAGGGGATAAATTGACAGGGTTGGTGAAAACCAGTGTTTTCCAAGTACTTGGCGCTACTAATTGCGCATTTTGCAGACCAGTAGTTGCAATTGCTTGATCAGGAACTCCATTGACTACGGAAAAAATGGAGGCCTCTAACTGGACAGTTAAAGGATAGGGTTGTTGTATAGAATCCTTGGTGTTGAGCACCACCTCCACTTGTTCGATGGCTAATGCGGCATTACCTGTGGTAAATTGATGGGCTTTTCCATACAAATCAGTTACCTCAGCTCCACCTCTTGCTTGGTAAGCAGAAATATGGCTCAATACGGGAAGATTGGTCTTAGAGGTAGAAGAAGGAGTGACTTGAACAGAAACTCCCGATGCAGGTGTTCCGTCAGAATTCAGAAGAATCAGATACGGGGATTTTTCAACTGCCTGCTTTACGGGAGCTGTTTGAGCAGCCGCTCGATCCGCATAAATCAAGTGGGAAACGGAAAAGTCATTCCCTGTAAGAGACACATAACTACTGGAAAGCACACTGGCGTTACCCGGTCCATAAAATTTACCCGCTTCAGTAATCCCATTGAATGTCCCAACAATAGGGTCCGTTCCGTCATTCAGAATGACGTTGTACCTACCCACTTGACTTTGGCTAGGGGAAAAACGGAGGTTAAGAAGAGAACCAGTTAAATCTACAACCCCAGTTACTCGTAATTGATCGTAGTCTTTGCCTTCAATAATTCCATTGATTTCCACATCCAAAGTACTGCCTGTCTGCATCGTCAGACCATTACCCAAGGTGAGAATTCCTGTACTTGTACCTGGTGCCAAGGTGCCTCCATTCGTTACTGTAACTAATCCGCCAACAGTACCTATGCCTCCTAACGTTGCGCCTGAATTGACAGTTGCGTTACCAGCAACCGTTCCTTGAACCAAAAGGGTCCCTGCATCCACCACTGTCTGGCCTGTGTAGGTATTTGACCCTGTTAAATTTAATGACCCTTGGCCTTTTTGGTTTACAATTCCTAAACCAGAAATTATACCAGAAAAAGTATATGCATCACTACGATTAAACCACAATTCAGATCTGGCCGAGGTACTTACATTTCCAGAAAGACTGCCCGTAGTACCTCCTGCACCAATTTGAAGCACCCCTACCCGTAATTCTGTTCCTCCAGTATGTGAAGCTGTACCGGCAAGGACCACTTCCCCTTGATCCCGCATGCTATTGTTTAGGATAAGTTTCCCAGAGCCAGTAATCGCACCAGTGAACCGTAAATTGATGAAAACATCTACATAGGAATCTGCGGTGATGGATACGGCTCCGTTCCAAACTTCACCAAAGCCATTGGTTCCTTGCAAAGTCCCCCCATTCAATACCAAGTTATTGGCTAATACACTACGATCTGTCCAAAGAATCCCTGTTGGATGTATAGTTATTGGACCCGTACCAAAAGAGGGGGTAGTTTGTGAACCAGCCCCGCCAAATAATTTCCCTTCTTGAATAATTGTCCCCCCAGTGTAGGTGCTTGCGGCTCCAATATTTAATTGACTTGGCCCACTTTTTTTCAATGTTCCCGCTCCTGCTATAATTCCATTGTAAGTAACTTCTACCCCGCTCAAAACTTCTAATTCTCCTCCGGAGTTGGCTAGCAACATTCCTCTGTTAGAATTTAGGGTGAAACTGTTTGGAAATACATCTACAGCGAATTGCAGTTTAGCCCCATTCTCTAAAATAAGGTTTCCTGGGGTAGGCTGACTTGGTGCGGCTCCTAGATTCATGTCATCGACAATCCCAAGAGTCCCTCCTGAAATTTGAGTAGCCCCAGCGAAAGTATTTATTCCTGTTAAAGTAAGGGTGCCATTTCCTGATTTGATCAAGGTAGAAACCTCATCAATGTAGCCGTTTTGATCATTATCTAGGCCATCACCTGGTACCTCTCCTGAAATAAATCCTGAGCTAATCAATTTCCCAGAAAAAGTAGAGTTTCCAGATTGGTTGATCGTTAAGTTCCCCCCAAAGGAGATCACATCGTCAGAGGTAATTGGGAAGGAAGGGGGTCCATCTTCAACGGAGACCTCGGTGTTTATCAGCGAACTGGTAATTAGACTTAGGCTACCTTCAACTGCTTCTATTTTTCCTTTATTGGAGAGGACTATCCCAGCACCATTGGAAGATTGTCCCGTAAGGGAAACGTCCCCACTTGCGGCTGTAATGCTTGCTGTAGGATTTGTTCGAGTAGCAACATTGTCGTTGATCAGCCAGATTCCATAATGGTTGGTATGTTGACCAGCGCCTCCAGCTGTTCCGGAAATGACAATTCGCCCATTCCCTGTGGTGCTTACCTTTGCAAAATTATTGATCTGAACCCCATTGGAATAATTTGAACCAGAACCGCCTGTTCCATTGATGGTTATTGTGCCATCTACACTCTTAACTTCTGATGCCCCTAATGAACCGTTTGAAGTACTGAGTAAGACTCCAGAACTCTGTTCCGCTAATGTTGAAATTCCTCCTTCTCCGGTAATTTCGATGTCTCCACTTTGGGTAAGAATTTTTGCACCACCTGTGAGGTAAACTCCAAAGGCTCTTTGATTAGAGCTTGAAGTTCCCCCTTTTCCACGTACGATAATTTTACCCGTAGCTCCTGAAAGTAAATTTTGACCTAAGGTTTTTACTTCCAGGCCTGAGCCCCTTATTTCAACTCCAATAGCATTTGGATCTGTAAATGAGCCAAGATCAGCGTCCAAAAGAATGTCCCCACTTTTAGAAATTAGGGATCCACCAGCGTAAATTTTTTTTCCATAAACCTTCAAATTCCCTATTATGGAAATCGGCGAATTAATTGTAACTGCTCCTTGGTTGGTCGTTGATCCTAGGGTTAATGAGCCCGTTCCTGAAGTAAGTGAAATGGATTGATCTACCGTAACTTGAAAGTTGGTGGAATTGCCCAATACCTTCAGGTCCCGACTGCCTAAAGCAGTTTCAAGTACCGAAGCTTGAACATTCGCGGTTCCTGTCACTTGTAGGGTGGAAAGAATTGCTGGGGAAGTTGTTGGCGAAACTAGAATTCTTGAGGCAGGATCTGTATTTGATAAATTACAAGAAAAGCCCATATTGAAAACACTTCCTGTGGTAGGATCATCCCCCGATTGAGCCCACCGAACTCCCAAGCAATTGTTCGCATCATCTGAAGTAATGTAATAGGTGACATTGGCAGTAACTGCAACAGGAGTCGCAAATGTCCAGGTGTTCCATCCCGCTACGGTGGTCAATGAACCTGAGGTTCCCAATACAGTTGGAGTACCACAAGGAGAATCTGATTTAATCACTAAAGAGGCCGTTTCCCCTGGAGAAAAGGAGTTGAGTTCTATTTGTGTAATAAATCCAGAAGTAGTGGGCGTAAACCAAAGTGGACCATTTGTTAAGCAAGTCGCTCCATTAGAAAGAGTACTATTTCCAAAAATAGTGCCCTCTGGTCCAGTTACTAGGCTCCAATTAGTTCCTGATGTTCCAATTTCTCCTGTTGAAGTAATCGTAAGTGTTTGTGCAGAGCCATTCAAAATAGCACCATGCATTACCAAAAACAGGATTAAAACAAAACGAATTAGGAAACGGTACATCATCTTTAAGAATAATTTACTCAAGTGTACCAAAAAATTGCCTCCTAATCAAGTAGGAGGCAGTTCCAGATCATGAGATGAAAGGTTATAATGAAATAACTTGTCAACATTCTCCAATCGGATTTCGGCATTGAGGAAGTGGCAAGACAGGAATTGTACGAAGTACAAGGTCACATGACGCTTTAAGATTAGGATTCAAGTCCTATTCAGCGTCCCTACTTTGTACCTGGTACCTAGTACTTTGCCTGCCTACCGCAGGCAAGTACTATTTCCTCATGACATTCAGCACCCCTCTTCTCATCTCTCCTGTTTCTCCGACATCCAACGTCCAGTAGTAGGTGCCAATTGGCAATTCCTTACCCAAGTAGGTTCCGTCCCAGCGCTGGCTTGGGTCTTGCGTATAAAATACGCGTGTACCTCCACGATCAAAGATCTGCAGCGTCGTACCCGAGTAGAAGCGAGCCCCGTCAATGCCCCAAGTATCGTTGAAGCCATCCCCATTTGGTGAGAAGGTATTGGCCACTTCCAAGGAGGTGATCGATGGACGGGTACGGCTGATCTCGAAGAACTTGTCCAGCGTATTGCCATCCCGATCTGTTACACGCACCACGATGCTGAAGGTGGTCTTGCCTGCGGCTAGGTCGGCAGAACTCCAGAATAGGATATTGTCTTTGATTTCGAAGTACTTGTTGTCGTAACCTGGCCCGAGCAAGGTTGCCGTGTGGATCTGATCCACTGGATCGTTTACCACAAAGGCGCCTACTGGGATAAAGAAATTGGTCGTGCTGCCTGCAAAGCTGCTGTTGTTCAGCGTCACATCGAGCGGAGAAGGCTTTGGAAGCACAATCACTCGATGAAGTCCTTTCACCTTGTAGGGGTTGAAGTAACCTTTCGGTACCGTGACGGTTCCTTTGGCTAGATACGATCCTCTTGCAAAAGGATTTACCCCTGAGAAATCATCCCAAGTAACTTGTACAGACACCAACTCGTTTTTGGTCGTGCGCAGCTGCACTCGGCTCGAAAGTTTGGATGCGTAGTCTTTGTCTCCCCATAGAATCACCAGATCTTCAGCTATTCCCTCTTTGAAAGAACGCGCTTGGATGTAGTCTGCTACCCCATCGCCGTCGGAATCTTTAAACGAACCGGCTGCATTTGGATTGCTTCCCTCTCGAATTTCTATCTGGTCAGGAACCCCATCGCCATCGCTGTCTTTGTAATCTCCTGGATCCAAAGGATCGGTTCCGTCCAAGTATTCTTGGTAATCGGACACCCCGTCTCCGTCGCGATCGCTGAAATCATCTAGTGAATTTGTAGGATTGCTTAGCGAAAGTCCCAGTCTAGGATAGACCACCGTCTCTACATAATCGGGTACACCACCCCCATCACTATCCTGAAAACTACGCGGGTTAGTGGGATCCGTCCCTTGTTGGATTTCCACAAAGTCAGGGACACCATCTCCATCGCTGTCCTTTGCATCGTTTGAATTTGCTGGGTTAGTTCCTTGCAATAGCTCCACGTAATCGGGCACCCCGTCCCCATCCGTGTCTTTTGCATCGGTAGCGTTGGTTGGATTCGTGCCCTGCTGAACCTCTACAAAATCCGGCACCCCATCCCCGTCAGTATCTTTAAAATCTGAGGGGTCGCTTGGATCTGTGCCCTGCTGAACTTCTACGAAGTCCGGTACCCCATCTCCATCCGTGTCTTTGAAATCAGAGGGGTCAGTTGGATCGGTTCCATCCTGTACTTCTACAAAATCCGGTACCCCATCTCCATCTGAATCCTTGAAATCAGTTGGGTCATTCGGATCAGTGCCATCTTGTGCTTCCACATAATCTGGCACTCCATCTCCATCTGAATCCTTGAAGTCACTTGGATCGTTCGGATCGGTTCCATCCTGTGTTTCCACATAATCGGGTACCCCATCTCCATCGCTGTCTTTGTAATCCCTAGGATCATTTGAATCCGTGCCGTCCTGATCTTCCACATGATCAGGCACCCCATCCCCATCCGTATCTACAGCCACAATGGTCAAGTTTCCTGAAATGTAGTTGAACGAATAGTTGGGACTAGTCAAGCCCGATGCAGTCACCGCGTAGCTGCCTGGATTTTGTCCCGAAGCACGACTAAAGCTCAAGGTCCCCGAGAGCACAGCGGCAGTTTGATTGGCTAAGAAACCAGAATAGGAGACAGTATAGGCTGGGTCCGCTTGCCCATAATTCTTGGAAACATTGCCTACACGTACGGTAAGCGGCGCCTTTTGAATGACAAAGGAAACGGACTGCGTACCCGAATACACACCCAAACCAGTTATCGTCAGGCTGCCTGTGCCCGCATTGGTATTGTTGCTGAAGGCAAGGGCATAGTCAGTACCTAGGGTCAAGGTGGTATTGCCATCCTTCACCACTACGGCTGGAGTCAATGCGGCTCCGGTAAACGTTTGGTTGGCAATCGGGTCGATGATCAGCGTGCTGACCGTCTTGGCAACAATGACAAAGGTTTGGGTCTTAGTCCCGGTGTAATTGCCCATTCCCGTGACCGTCACGGTTGCCGTTCCCACATTGATATTGTTGCTGTAGGCGACAGAGTAATCCGTACCTAAGGTCAACAGGGTACTTCCGTCCTTCACGACAACTACAGGAGTCAAGGCTGCTCCGGTAAAGTTTTGATTGGCAATCGGATCAATGCTCAGCGTACTTGCTGCCTTGGCAACAATGCCAAAGGTTTGGGTTTTGGTACCCGAATAGTTTCCTATCCCCGTAATCGTCGCCGTGGCTGTACCCACATTGACATTGCTACTGTAGGTTACCGTGTAATCTGTACCCAAGGTCAACGCAGCGTTGCCGTCCTTCACTACTAGCGCTGGAGTCAGTGCAGATCCGGTGTACGATTGGTTGGCAACCGGATCGATGCTAATTCCCGTTGCAACCGACTTCCTGTTGATACTTAAAGTCCCTGTTTGGTAAGTGAATTCATACAACGAGGAACTTAGTCCAGAGGCCGTCACGGCATAATCTCCGACATTTTCTCCCGCTGCTCTACTGTAACTGGCTTGTCCACTAACCTGAGCCATACCTTCTCCCAAAATAAATCCGGAATAGGTATGGGTAAAGGCTGGGTCTGCTTCCCCAAAAACTTTGGTCGCATCTCCTACCGTCACCAGTAAGGTGCTTTTGCGCACTTGAAGGCTAACTGTTGTTGTGGCACTTCCCCCAGAATTGGTGGCGGTCACTACATAATTGGTTGCTGGTGAAAGGACTGTAGGGGTCCCACTAATCACTCCCGTACTGGCATCAAATGCCAGTCCAGCAGGCAAGGTTGGAGAAATGCTGTACGAGACAACGGCTCCCCCATTGGCCGTAGGTGTCATCGTTTGAATGGCCGTTCCTCGTACAAAGGCATCTCGACTTGGGTAAGTCAAGGCACTTGGTGCCACATCATTGACCGTTAGGGTAAGCGAGAAGGTGGTACTACCTCCGCTATTGGTGGCAGTCACGGTAAAGGAAGTGGTAGCCAATAACACCGTAGGCGTTCCTGAGATGACTCCAGTACTCGGATCCAACACCAAGCCTGCTGGCAAACTTGGGGAAATGCTGTATTGGGTCACCGGTCCTCCGCTTACGGTAGGCGCGGACGTTGCACTGGCCGCCCCTTTGGTAAAGGTCGTAACCCCGGAATAGGACAAGGCACTTGGTGGCAGGTCCACCACTTCCAAATCCAAAAGAAAGGTAGTGTCACCTGAAAAATTAAATGCTTGTATTGTGTACGCCTGTAGCGCGGACAATACCGTAGGCGTACCAGATATCGCTCCCGTAGTTTCGTCAAAGCTCAATCCTGTAGGCAAGGCTGGAGAAATGGTAAAGGAATTGGCCGCACCACCTGTACTGCTAGGCACCAATGCAGTCATGGCCTGACCTTTGGTTACCCTAGTTGGACTCGTGTAAGCGATTACAGGAGGGGAATCGTTCGAAGCAAATTCGAGGGTAGCATCAATTGCTCCCGATACGTTTTGTCCGCGGATGGTAAAGGTAGTCAGATCAAATATTCCGGTAGGCGCACCTGAAATAGCGCCTGTTTGCGCATCGAGCGTCAATCCTGCAGGCAAGGCCGTTCCCACTACGCTGTACTGAGTAATTTGTCCACCCGTAGTAATCGGCAGTAAGGGGCTCATGGCCACATTTTTTGCAAGGAGATTAGGACTAGGGTAGCTCAAGCTCGCTGGCGCAATGTCATTGACGGTCAGGCTCAACGTAAAACTGGCTTCCCCTCCCGAATTGATTGCTTTAATCGTGTAATTCGTCGCGGCGGATACCACGGTTGGGGTTCCTGAAATCTCTCCAGTCAAGGTATTGAATGCAAGGCCCACAGGCAGGGCAGGAGTAATGCTGTAGGACACCACAGCTCCTCCACCTCCTACGGTAGGAAGGAGTGGAGTACTATTTGCATCCTTAGTCAAGACCTGAGGCGTGGTATAGGTCAAATTGGTCGGCGCAAGGTCGATCACAGAAAGGTCCAATGTTGTTTGTGCAGGACCTCCCAAATTGGTTCCTGTCACTTCATAGGTACGTCGCTCAGCAAGGGTTTGCGGAGTGCCTTGAATCACCCCGGTTTGTGCATTGAGCGTCAATCCTACTGGCAAAGGTGGCCAGATGGAATATTCCGCCACTGTTCCTGCTGTAGAAGTAGGATTGAGTGGAGTGATGGCTGTTCCCAACCGTAAGTTTACTGCATCCGAATAATCAATCGCAGGCGCAGGAGGCAAATTCACTTGAAGCGTCGCCTCCGTCATTCCGGCTTGATGTGTAGCGGTTTCTTTCTGAAGCGCGTAGATTT
>JACCDV010873146.1_pt1 | contig 13400 bp, 14 predicted proteins | sample 7446131 | NCBI WGS metagenome assembly JACCDV01 (sample SAMN15323448, study PRJNA562643) | freshwater metagenome | isolation source: river surface water | place: USA:Blue River Watershed | collected 2017-08-17 | reverse complement strand
GTGCCAGCACGTAAGGCGCAGCGCAAGGGCGCGACCAAGTACGATGAGGAGTTCCACAAGCTGATGACGTTCAAGACGGCCATCGAGATGCACGAGGACAACTTCCCGTCGATACAGCGTGCGCTCAAGCGCTACGTCAAGTTCCGTGATATGGGCAGCAAGGTCTGCATCCGGCAACAACTCAACCCCATGACACGTCACATTACCGTGTGGCTGGAGAAGAAGCAATGACCCAAGACCCCAACAGCCCGTTCAACTGGCACATGCACACCGAGCCCAGCATCTTTCTCAAGGACCCGCTGTTCCGGGCCAAGGGTGAGCAGGGCCGCAGCAGCAGCCAGATCATGACCGAGTTCGTGGAGAAGAAGCGTGCGCAGGGCATCGAGCCCGGCTCCATCACGGGGCTTGGCAAGCTGACTAAGGAAAAAGAAGAGCGCCTGCTCTCGTACAAGCAGTTCGGCGTATATTCTAAGGCTCACCCCGCAAAGAAACCCAACAAGCACGAGACATGAAAAAGACCGGACTCATCAAGGAGCTTCGCGCAATACTACGAGGTTACCCTGACGGGTTATCTACCACCGCACTTGCCGCGATGACCGCAAGGACCAACAACAATGTCAGAAACACTCTCGCCCGAATGCCCGATGCCTACATCGACAGATGGCAAACCACGTCGCAAAAGAGCTACAGCGCCGTCTGGTGCGTTGTCATCCCACCAGATAACTGCCCTCATCCAACAAGGCAGGTGGTGGCCGTTCGATCGCGTGGATGGAAAGATTCTCGTGAGGATGAACGCGACGCTGATGCGGAACGCGAAGCAACAGATTGACGACGTGGAGGAAGCACTACTATGACAAAAGCCTCTGGAACCGCGCTGACGGCTGAGCAAGCCGCCGCAGTTCGTGCCGTTGGGCGCAAGTTCGACGGCGGTAAGCTGGACTACACGCTGGTGCCGTTCGAGGGCCTGGACGAGATCGTCAAGGTTCTGATGTTCGGCGCGCAGAAGTACGACCGGGACAACTGGCGGCACGTGGAGAACGCCGCGCAGCGCTACGCTGCTGCCGCATTCCGGCACCTGACCGCATACAACAAGGGCGAACACACCGACCCTGAGACCAACCTATCGCATCTTGCCCACGTGGGCTGCTGCATTCTGTTCATGCTGGCACTGGAGAAACAAAATGGCGTCAACACCGGAGTCCAAGGTCAAGGCCAAAATCCACAAGATTCTGGCCAAGCATGACGCATACGCCGTGAACTACATCGGCGGCATGCACGCGAACAACGGCACTCCGGACATTCTGGCCTGTGTGCGCGGGATGTTTGTGGGCATCGAGGCCAAGGCGGGCAAGAACCGCCCGACCGATCTGCAACTATCTAATCTTAGACGCATCCATGAAGCCGGGGGCTGCGCCCTTGTCATCAACGAGGACAGCCTCGTGCACCTCGACGGGCTGCTGGCTTCGGTGCGGATTGGCGGCCTACAGATCAGCAACTACGACTGGTACGAACGGAATCGGCCAGCCGAGGGCGACGACGCCCCGAAGAAACGAACCAAACAGGAGAAACCATGAGCCCCGGAGTACAAAGATGAGAGTAGTAACCTTTGACGCTGAGACGTACTACGACCGCGAATACAGCCTGAGCAAGATCACGACCGAAGAGTACGTGCGCTCGCCCCTGTTCGAGATGATCGGCTTTGCCATCAAGATCGACGACGGCCCTACCCAGTGGGTGCCGCAGCCCGAGACCGAGGCGTTCATCAAGAACTTCGATTGGTCCGATGCGATGGTGCTGTGCCAGAACACGGCCTTCGACGGGGCCATCCTGAACTGGCGCTACGGTGTCAACCCGATGGCATGGGCGGATACGCTGGGCATGTCCCGCGCTATGTTCCCGCACGAAAAGTCACATCGCCTCGAAACGCAGGCTACACGTCTGGGCATCGGGGTCAAGGGCGACGAGGTGCAGAACGCCATCGGCAAGCGCTACAAGGACTTCTCGGCTGAGCAGTTGGCCCGCTATGCGGAGTATTGCTGCAACGACGTGGAGCTGACCCACCAGTTGTTCTCGCTGTACATGGTCATGGGCTTTCCCCGAGGCGAACTCAAACTGATCGACCTGACGCTGCGCATGTTCATCAACCCCGTGCTGGAGCTAGACCGGGCGACGCTGGAGACGCACTATCAAGACGTGGTGGACCGCAAGGAGAAGTTGCTGTACGACGTACGCAGTCTGCTGGACGAGGGCGGCGTGACGACCGACGGCGATCTGGATACCAAGGTGGCCCTGTGGGGTGCGACCCAAGAGGAACTCAAGAAGCTCCTCATGTCCAACGAGAAGTTCGCCACCCTGCTGCGCAGCGTGGGTGTGGTGCCACCGACCAAGATCAGTCCGACCACGGGCAAGGAAGCCTACGCATTCGCCAAAACCGACGAAGCTTTCAAAGCACTGGAGGAGCACCCCGATGAACGAGTTCAAGCCCTCGTGGCAGCGCGACTTGGCAACAAGACAACACTCGAAGAGACACGCACTCAACGCTTTATCGGGATGGCTGGTCGTGGCAAGTTCCCTGTCCCACTGCGGTATTACGGCGCTCACTCTGGCCGTTGGTCTGGCCAAGATTCAGTGAATTTGCAAAACCTGCCGGCACGCGGTGCTAACGCAGGCAAGATCAAGAAAGCCATCAAGGCCCCGCCGGGCTACGTGGTGATCGACTGCGACTCCGCGCAGATTGAGGCCCGCACGCTGGCGTGGCTGGCCGGGCAGGACGATCTGGTGCAAGCCTTTAGGGACAAGCAAGATGTTTATAAACTCATGGCGTCGAAGATTTACGGTATCCCGGTTGAGTCAGTCGACAAGACACAGCGACAGGTTGGCAAAACTGTTGTTCTTGGAGCTGGTTACGGCGTCGGCCACAAGAAATTGCAGGCCTTCCTCAAAACTCAGGCAGGGGTTGAAGTTACGCTTGAGGAAGCCAAGCGCATTATTGACACGTACCGCTCCAGCGCCTACAAAATCGCGGACTTCTGGGCGAAAGCGGGGCGGGGGCTCTCGGCGCTGATGCTGGGGCAAGAGATGACCATTGACGACGTGGGGCTCATCCGCGTGGTGCCCGACAAAGGGCTGACGCTGCCCAACGGGCTGCACATCCAGTACCCCGACCTGCGGGTGCACACCGACAAAGATGGCAAGCGCGAGCTGATCTACACCTCCAAGGGGCTGCCGGTGCGCATCTACGGCGGGAAGGTGGTCGAGAACGTGTGTCAGGCCGTGGCCCGGCAGATCGTGGCCGAGCAGATGCTGCGCGTGTCCAAGCGTTACCGGGTGGTGCTGACGGTGCACGACGCCGTGGCGATCATCGCCCCCGAGTCCGAGGCCAAAGAGGCGCAAGCCTATCTGGAGGAGTGCATGAGCTGGAACCCCCGGTGGGCCACTGGCCTACCCCTGTCGTGCGAGTCCGGCATGGGAGCGAGCTATGGGGACTGTTAACCCACGGTACGGCCGCATCGAGCGGGGGGATCGCATCCCCTACGGTACGCTGGCCAACGCCAGCTACGAACTCAAACAGGCGTACTACTACTTTGGGTACCCCAAGGATTCGGACCTCCCGGACCTGCCGGTCTGGGAGCCGGACGACATGGTGGTCGACCCAGAGGAGGCCGCGATCGCACAGGAGCTGGCACGCACCATACGGGAGATGTTGGACAGCCTTACACCCCGCGAAGCCAAGGTACTGCGCATGCGCTTTGGTATCGACACGGCAGGCGATCTCACACTGGACGAAATAGGGCAGGTGTTTGACGTGACCCGGGAGCGCATCCGGCAGATCGAGGCCAAGGCGCTGCGCAAGCTCAAATACCCCCAGCGGTACAACATCTTGCAGCAGTTTCGCTCAACGAACCGTCGCTGGTAAACTGGGGGTTCAAACAAACTCCCGGTTCTTTCCCATGACGCTTGCCCATTCCTACTCTGCAATCAAAGACTTCGAAGGATGCCCCCGGAGGTATCACGAGGTACGTATTCTCAAGAAATTCAAACAAAAAGACACCGAAGCCACCCTCTATGGAACAGCAGTACACAAGGCTTTCGAAGATTTCATCAAGGAAGGCACCGACCTCCCTGCAACTTTTGCGGCGTACCGCCCATTCGTGGAACCTCTTGCTGCCCTCGACGCCGACATCCGGTGCGAGGAAAAGATGGGTATCCGAGCTGACTTTACGCCGTGTGGCTTCTTTGACGCAGACGTATGGTTCCGAGGAATCCCGGACTATCTTGCCATCTCTCGCAGCGGGAAAGTGGCACGGGTAGCCGACTACAAGACCGGCAAGTCCAGCCGCTACGCAGACACCGCCCAGCTCGAACTCATGGCCGCTATGGTGTTCATCCACCACCCGTCCGTAGAGCGTGTCAAGGGGGCCCTGCTTTTCGTGGTAGTTGGCGACATCATCAAGGCTGAGTACACTCGTGAGCAGCTGCCTGAAATCCTGTCGAAATGGGCCGGCAGGGCCGCAGCCATTGAGGGTGCGCTGGACGTTGGGGTGTGGAACCCCCGCAGCTCCGCCCTCTGCAAATTTTGCCCAGTCTCCTCCTGCGAGCATCATCATGGCAACTAAGCGCAATTACAAAAAAGAGTACCAAAACTACCAGGGTACTCCGGCACAGCTCAAGGCGCAGTCCGAGCGCCACAAGGCCCGCCGGGCCTACGAGAAGGTTCACGGCGACCTGCCCCCCAACGTCGATGTGGACCACAAGAAGGCCATGTCCAAGGGCGGCACGTCTACGCTCAGCAACCTGAGAGCCGTCCACGAAACCAAGAATACAAGCTTCGCCCGCAACAAGGACGGGTCGATGAAATCGCAAATTTCTAAGCGAGAGCGTTCCAAAAAACGCTGACTTGCAGTAGCATGATGGTGCCGGGCAACCGGCGATTCATGGTGTTTCTCCTGTTGGATTGGCCCGGTAGTTTAGCTACCGGGCCCTTTTTGCCATCTGTTCCTTCTATTTATCATGGAAATCATTCAAGACAAAGCTCTGCTGTTCAACACGCGCAAGGCCGATCAGATCACGGCCATCATTCCCAAGAGCAAGGTACTCGAATCCAACGGCGACGTTGCACGGGTGCTGGTCAACTGGGACTTCGACGAGGTGCAGTTGCTGCGCAACCTCGGCATCAAGGATGTGCCATCCCCCATCACCAGCAGGTACAAGTGGCCGGGCATGTACAGCCCGTTCGAGCACCAGAAAACCACTGCTGAATTCCTCACCCTGCACCCCCGATGCTTTGTGTTCAACGAAGCTGGCACGGGCAAGACCTCTGCTGCTGCGTGGGCTGCGGACTACCTCATGTCCAAGGGGCGGGTCAAACGGGTACTGGTGGTCTGCCCTGTGTCCATCATGGAGACGGCATGGCGCTCGGACTTGTTCAAGACGGTGATGCACCGCACGGTGGCGATTGCGCAGGGTACGCGTACTCAGCGGCAGGCTGTGGTCAAGGGCAACTACGAGTTCGTCATCATCAACTTTGACGGCGTAAAGGTAGTCACTCCCGAACTTCAAGAAGGGGGCTTCGATCTCATTATCGTCGACGAAGCCAACGCGATCAAGAGCGTGACGACCGAGCGCTGGAAGGCGCTGGCCAGCCTCATCAAACCCACCACACGGCTGTGGCTCATGACAGGTACTCCGGCCTCCCAGTCCCCGCTCGATGCGTATGGTCTGGCCAAGCTGGTCAACCCCGAGGGCGTGCCCCGGTTCTTCGGCGCGTTCCGCGACAAGGTGATGCTCAAGATCACCCAGTACAAGTGGGTGCCGCGCCAAGAGGCCCAGCAGATCGTGCACAACGTCTTGCAGCCGGCCATCCGGTTCACCAAGGACGAGTGTCTTGACCTGCCGGACATGCTCTACAACACCCGCGAGGTGCCGCTCACGCCGCAGCAAACCAAGTACTACGAAGCGCTGCGCAAGGAGATGATGACCATCGCCGCAGGCTCCGAAATCACGGCCGTCAACGCGGCCTCCATGCTCAACAAACTACTGCAAGTTTCGCAGGGGGCGGTGTATACGGATGATAAAGAGGTGGTTGAGTTCGACGTGACCAACCGAGTCGGCGAGCTGCTGGACGTGATCGCATCGACCGACCGCAAGGTGCTGGTGTTCGTGCCGTACCGGCACACGCTTCAGATGCTGGAGGAGGAGATGGCCAAGGCTGGCTACACCTCAGCGGTCATTCACGGCGGCGTGAGCGCCACCCAGCGGGCCGACATCATCAAGCAATTCCAGACCGAGGACGATCCGCGTGTGCTGCTCATGATTCCGCAGGCTACGGCACACGGGATTACCCTTACCCGCGCCGATCAGGTGGTCTGGTGGGGGCCGGTGGCCTCGACGGAGATTTATTTACAAGCGAACGCTCGTGCACATCGTGCTGGGCAGACGAACAAGGTTACAGTCACCCACCTGCAAGGTAGCCCGGTCGAGCGGCGCATGTACACCATGCTCCAGAACAAGATCGACCTGCACCAGAATTTGGTGGACTTGTACAAAAATGCGCTTGACGACAAGATTTGACAATGTACAATTTCAACCACAACAGGAGAAACCACCATGAGCGACGCGAGTAAACTCGTTCAGGTCTACATCAAAATCCGGGACGCCCGGGACCTAAAGAAAAAGCAGATGGAAGATGAGATTGCCCAGCTCGAAGAGCAGATGGGTGCCGTCGAACAAGAGCTGCTGGAAATCTGCAAAGCCACCGGACAGGATGGCGGCAAAACACAATTCGGATCGTTCTCACGGTCTGTCAAGACACGGTACTGGACCAGCGACTGGGACAGTATGTACAAGTTCATCCGCGAGCATGACGCCCCCGAGCTGCTGGAGCGGCGAATTCACCAAGGCAATTTCAGTGAGTTCCTGCAACAGAACCCGGACACCATGCCCGCAGGTGTAAACGTCGAGTCCAAGTACTCGATCACGGTCCGTAGGGCCACCAAGTAACCTCCCATCAAAGGAAATTTTATGAGCAACATTGCACTCTTCCAATCTGGTTCCATGATCCCCGACTATCTGCGCGAAGCCGCAGATGAGACCACCAAAGAAATCGCTGGCTCGTCCGGCGGTAAGCAGATTTCCATCAAAGGTGGCGTCTGGCGCATGGTGGTGGGAGGCGAGGAAGTGGCCAAGAACGAAGACCGCTCCATGAACCTCGTGGTGATCGCGTCTGGCAAGGGCGTCTCGCGTACCTTCTACGCTGAGAAGTACGAGGAAGGCAAAGACATCAAGCCTGCCTGCTGGTCCGCCGAAGGCGACAAGCCCAACCCCGAAGTCGAGAACCCGCAAAGCGTCACCTGCGCTACCTGCCCGCAGAACATCGAGGGCTCCGGCGAAGGCAAGTCCCGCGCCTGCCGTTACAGCAAGCGTCTGGCCGTGGCTCTGGAGAACGACATCGGTGGCAACATCTACCGCCTGTCGGTGCCCGCCAAGTCCTACTTCGGTAAGGCTGACGGCGACAAGATGCCCCTGCAAGCCTTTGGCAAGTTCCTCTCTGGCCACGGTATCCCGATCACCGGCATCGTGACCGAAGCCCGCTTCGACACCAACGAGGCTGTGCCGGTCTTGAAGTTCCGCGCCGTGCGCCCGCTGACCCGCGAAGAGTGGGAGCTGGCCAAGCAGCAGAGCCAGACCGAGGACGCCAAGCAGGCCATCGAGTTCAAGATGGTGCTGGGCAAGAGCAAGGGCGAGAGCCAGCCCGCGCTGCCGCATGCGTTCAAGGAAGCTGCCCCCGCTCCCAAGGCGCAAGCTGAGGAAGTGGCCGAGCCCACCAAGCGTGAAGCCAAGCCCAAGGCCGCCGCAGCCCCCGCTGCAAACAAGAACGTGGCTGACATTCTGAGCGACTGGTCCACGGATGAGGAGTGAGGTTGTGCGCGGATACGACACCCTCTTTGTTCAGCGCGTGAAGGCCATCAAGCATGAGCCTCTTGCCCTGCGGGTTCTGGTGAAGGCATGCCTGCGCAAGCAGGTACCGATCACCCGGCTTGCCGCATGGTTTGGGGTTTCTCGCAGCACGGCCTACAACTGGATGACTGGACAAACGGTGCCGCACCCGCGCTACCTCGCGGAGATGCTACGAGCTGCCGAGCTTATCGACGCCGACAGCTTGCTGTAATCCGTACCCCGGGCGGCAGGGAGACTTGCCGCCCTTTTTGTCTCATCCAGTTGACCGTGAGGACATGTGACTGACTTTCTCAACTCCGTATTACCAACACAGGGCATCTACTGCGCTGTGGGGATTCGGTCAGGCACGGTACGGCAGTCGTTTCACCCGACGATTGCTGACGTGGAAGCGGCAGGCCAAGGCCACGCTTTGCAAGGTGTTGACGCGTACTTCGCGCTGGCGTCGTTCAAGGACCCCGCTGAGGGCCGGACATCTGACAACGCTGCGTTCCTGCGCTCTTTTTTCCTTGACCTCGATTGCGGCGTAGGCAAGCCCTACGTTGACCAAGCCGCTGCCGCTGTGGCGCTGGCTGCGTTCATTGACGCTACCGAACTCCCAACCCCGATCGTCGTGAATTCCGGCGGTGGGCTCCATGTTTACTGGCCGTTGACCGAAGACGTGCCAGCCGAGGTGTGGGTGGTGCACGCCCGTAGCCTCAAGCGCCTGTGCGCTGAGCAGAACCTGCACGCTGACCCTGCCGTCACGGCAGACCGTGCCCGTATCCTGCGGATGCCCGGCACCTACAACTTCAAGAATAACCAGCAGCGCCCGGTTCAGGTTGCTACACAAGGTCAGCCGACTGATCTTAAATCGTTTGTGGCCAAGCTGCCCGCAGTGCGCATGGACCTGTCGGCTGCCAAGCAGTTCGGCATGGACGACGCCACCCGTGAGTTGGCCGGTGGGGAGTTCCCGACCTGCTCGTTCAAGCGGCTCGTGCGCCGCAGCCTCAAGGACGACGGCTGCAAACAGATCAAGATCGCCGTGGTGGACGCTGCCACGCTGGAGGAGCCGCTGTGGCGTGCTGCCCTGTCGATTGCGACGCGCTGTGAGGACGGTGCCAAGGCGATCCACCAGCTCTCCAAGGGCCACCCGGGGTATAGCCCGGCTGATACCGAAGCCAAAGCTGCCGAGACCAAGGGCCCCTACACCTGCGAGTGGTACCGCACCAACAACCCTGCGGGCTGCGAAGGCTGCAAGCAGAAGGTCAGCACCCCGATCATGCTCGGCAAGATCGTGGAGGAAGCCCCGGTCGAGAACGATCAGTACATCATCGAGAAGCCCGAGGACGAAGAATCCCCGGCGGTATCGCTGGCGATCCCGGCCTACCCCTACCCGTACTTCCGTGGTGCCCACGGCGGCGTGTTCAAGAAAGAGACGACCCCGGACGGCGAGGAGAAGGAAGTTGAAATCTACCCGTACGACCTCTACCTGACCGAGCGGTTCTACGATTTTGGCGAGGACGGCGAGGGCGATGGCGAGATGGTCGGCATCAACCTGCACATGCGCAAGGACGGCGTGCGGCGGTTCTATTCCCCGGTTACCACGCTCTTTACGAAAGACAAGATGCGGGACCTGCTCATCAAGCATGGGGTCATCGCATACGGCAAGCAACTGGACGCGCTTATGGCTTATTTTGCATCGACGATGAGGAAGCTCCAGCAGCAGTTCTCCGCCAGCCGCACCCGCAACCAGATGGGCTGGACCCATGACATGCAGGGCTTCGTGGTTGGCGAGGTGGAGTACACCCCGGGTGGGCCCAAGCTGGCACCCCCGGCCAGCGGTACTCGGCAGCTGGCAACGTCATTCCGACCCACCGGCTCGCTGGAGGAGTGGCGCACGGTGGCGAACTTCTACGACCGCCCCGGTCTGGAGCCCCACGCCCTGACCCTGTTCTTTGGGTTTGGCTCGCCCCTGCTCAAGCTGATCGGCGGCAACCACGTCAAGGGTGCGCAGGTGCACCTCAAGCACAACGGCTCGGGCTCTGGCAAGTCCACGGCTCAGATGGTGGTCAACTCGATCTTCGGTGCGCCCGAAGAACTGCTCATGAAGAAGGAGGACACCTACGCCTCCAAGATGCACATGCTGGGCATGATGAACAGCATCGCGTTCACGGTTGACGAGATCACCAACGAGAAGGCCGAGGTGCTGTCCGACTACGCCTATGGATTCACGTCTGGCCGGGGCCGTCACCGCATGGAGGCGCAAACCAACAAGCTGCGTGCCAACCTGTCCAAGTGGTGCAACATCACGATCACCTCCGGCAACGCCTCGGTGGTTGACGCCCTGCAACAGCTCAAGAGCACGGCAGATGGCGAGCTGCGCCGTATCCTGGAAATCTCGGTGCCCAAGTACACCGGGGCAACCAAGGCCGAAATCGACGCCGTGTTCGGCAAGCTCAACGACAACTACGGGGTGGCCGGGCCGCTGTACATACAGCACGTGGTCAGCAACATCGACGCCGTTCGGGAAGCCTGTCTGAAGATGCAAGCCCGCATCGACGCCGCGCTGGGTCTGGACCAGTCCGACCGGTTCTACTCCTGTATTCTGGCCTGCGCCTTCACCGGTGCCATGATCGCCAAGAAGCTGGAGCTGCACAACATCGACATCCGCCGCATCTACGAGTACTCCCTCGGCGTGGTGCAGCAGACCCGTTCGTCTAACAGGAGCGAAGTGGGCGACATGCTGACGGTTGCCAAAGAGACGCTGGCTGCGTTCCTTAACCAGAACGTCAACAACGCGCTGGTCATCAACCGTGCTGTCCGGGGTGCCCCGCAGGCACCGATCCTCTCGCCCCGTGGCGAACTCAAGCTGCGCTACGAGCCAGACTCCAAAGAGCTGTTCATCACCGTGGCCGAGTACAGATCGTTCTTCGCCAGCCGGCAGGTGGATGTCAGGGACAGCGTGGCCAAGCTGGCCGCCGCTGGGATCATCAAACATGACGGTAAGTCACAAACCACCCGCATCGGTGCTGGTGCAGTAGGGGGTCTCAATGGCGTCGCCGTCCGGTGTTACGTATTCGATGGAGCTGCACTTGGAGTCGACGAGACGGCATTCACCGAAGGGCAAGAAGCCCCCACCGCCTGAGCATCCGGTCATCCACCTCACCGGGGTGGATTACTACGTGCACTGGGACGCCCTGCATGTCGGGGCGTCCTTCTTTCTACCCAGCATTGCCACGACAGCGCAGGTGGTTGCAGCCCTTGAGCCGGTCGAGCAGACGCTGGGCATAACCTTCACCGTACACACCCGCGTTGAATACGGGCGGTACGGGACTCGGGTCTGGCGGGTTCAATAGCCCAGCGTTGCCTTGGCTTCGCGCAGCCAGCCGGTGAGTTCGACTTCCATCCTGCGCAGCTCTTGCAGCTCTTTCTCGCGCTGGTCCTTGGACATGTCTTGCGCACCGTCCGGGCTGTTGAGGTACTTGCGGTAGGCCCGGGTACGCTCCAGTTGCTCCAGCGTTGAGTTGACCCCGCTCTCCAGCATCAGGATGTCGGCGTTCTTCTCGGCGTAGGCCACGGCCCGGTCGAGGTCGGTCTTCATCAGCTCGTTGAGCGTGGCGTTGGCACGGCCCACCTTCTCGCGGGTTTCGTAGAACTCGGTCATGCGGCGGGTACCCACCGGGTCGTACATGTAGTTCGACACCAGCGCCCACTTGTGCAGGGGGCGGTCCACCCGGGTCGGGTTCAGCAGGGAGTCGGTCATGGCCACCAGCAGGCCAGCGGTCGAGCCGAAGTAGCCGTTCAGGGCGTTGTCCACGAGGATCGGGGACACCTTGTCCACACCGATCACGTCCCGGGAGAAGTTGGCGATGGCGATGGCCAGCTCAGACGTATTGGCTGCGCGGCGCATGCTGGGGTCCTGCTGCTTCTGGTAGATACCCTCCAGCTCGCGGCCCGTGAAGAACGAGTAGTTGGTCCACGCCTCCAGCAGCGGCTTGACCGCTTGGGGCACAGGCACCGTCCGGCCGACGTATTGCTCGAACATGTAGCTCAGGGCCGTGCGGGTTGCTTCCCATGCGGTCTGTTCCTCCGGAGTGCCTTGGCGGCGCATGTATTCCACCACGCGCTCGGGGATGACTTTGAACAGGGCACCCAGTTCGGTCGGCACCGGCAGCTTGAAGCCGCCCGGGAGAATCCAGTTGCTGTCCCGCGTACGCAGGTCCATTTCTTGGTAGTCCTCGTCGTCTCCGGCACCCAGCGCATACAGGGAGCTGAGCATCATCACGGTGGCGGCGCGGCCCCAGAACATACGGCGAGCCTGCGAGCGGCCCACGGAGGAGCTGGAGTCCTTGCCCGATGCTGCACGGTACAGCACATCCATACCTTGGATGTAGGCGTTGAAGAACGGGATGGTCGTGACCATCGCACCCACGAAGTCGCTTGCGCCACGGCGGCGGAAGTTGATGAATTCCCGGGCGCGGGTCTGGGCCAGCAGCTGGTCGCCGGTCTCCTTGAGCGTCTGGTCGTAGATGGCCTTGCGGACCGCCAAGTCCGAGGCGCGGGTGATGCCGTCCAGACGGTGCAGCAGAGTCTCAACTTTGCCGCGTTTCTTGTATCCCAAGTCCTTTAGGAGAGATACGGCCGGTTTGCCCGCTTCGAAGTCGTATTCACCGGTCAGGCCCAGCCTGCCAAAATCTCGGACGGACGGATGCTGGATGCCCCGCAGTTCGGCCAGTGCGATGCCGCCAAAGTTGGAGAGCGACATGCGCAGCAGGGCACCGGGGTTCTTCACACCCGAGGTCATAATGGCACGCTGCACGTCATCGGTAACCTGCTTGAGCGCGAAGGGCGGCAACGCCGTCACGGACTTGCGCAGCACGTTGGAGAACTTGCCCAGATTGCGCAGCCAGCCCGCCTTGGGCGGGTTCAGGTCTTTGAACGCCAGCACGTCATACTTGCTCGGCAGCTCCCAGTACATCATCTCACCCTTGACGTACATGCCAACGGTGTTCTCTTTCTGCTGGGTGCTGCGGCCCAAGAACTTGGCGTAACCCAAGTCCTCCAAGCTGCGCAGGGTCTGCACGGTGCCGTCGGTCTTCATGGTCTGGCCGACCATCCAGCCGAGCGTGTTCAGGTAGTTATCGAACACATTGCCCACCGGGCGGTTGAGCGAGCCCACGAGTTCCGGCAGCTTGCCGATCTGGGCCAGCCCCTTGTTGGTGACCTTCTTGATCTTGGAGAAGCTGGTGGCGAAGTCTTCCATGCGGTCGAACGGCACGTAGCCGGAGACTTCCTTCCACTGCTGGCCCTGCTCGGGGGTCAGCCGGCCCACGGCGATCATGTTGTCCACCATGGCGATACGGGCCTCGTCCATAGCCTTGCTCATGGCTTGCAGATCGGGGTCTGCGTTGTACTCGGCCACCAGCTGGTCAATCTCGGGGTCCTTGAGGTGCAGCAGGAAGTTC
>JACCDV010049402.1_pt1 | contig 13400 bp, 4 predicted proteins | sample 7446131 | NCBI WGS metagenome assembly JACCDV01 (sample SAMN15323448, study PRJNA562643) | freshwater metagenome | isolation source: river surface water | place: USA:Blue River Watershed | collected 2017-08-17 | reverse complement strand
TTGTTTTTTTCATGATATCTGCGCTATTTCTATCCTTTTAAAGCTATTTATTACTAGCTTCAAATATTTGTGAGAAAATCATTAAGGAATCGAACTTATTTGCCTTTTTATTCAACAATATCCTTTGCAGTGGATCGATTTTTATAAATAATTTATTAAAAGAGTCCAAAGAGTTCATCAAAATGATCAATGATTTAAGTTTAATAATTGAAAAACCAAAAAATTAGCCTTTGGCTATTTGTCGGTAATATCCCAAAGATTTGGAAAAAGGAAAATCTAATATAATTCTTTAGTCAATATGGGTAAATTTAAGAAGTAAAAATTGTAAAATCTTCTCATTGCTCAAGAATCTCCTATGTAAATTTTAAGTCTATGACATGTGCTTACACCGCAATCGAGGCACTGAAAAAATAAAATGTGCATAATCTTACGGTAATGTGGCTTGATACCTAATCAAGTCGATTGGGAATCGGTCAAAACGATGATCATAAATTATTCATAGGATCCCTCCCAAGACAGGCGACTTCCTAAGATCTTTACGAGCTATTTTCTATATTTGGAGAGGTTTAGGCAATCAGGCTCGATTAAAAATATTTTTGGGCATTTGTGGATTATAAAAATAAAGAAAGTGCTCTTTTGGCAATAAAATATTTTGATAAGCAGGTACTGTTTCATGGAAGCCATATTCCCATCGATGTAAGGTTCAAAGAAAAGAAATATAACTCTTTTATGCAAAAAAAAAATGAAAAGTAGCCCTTAGATCCATTTGAAATTGCCGATGATAGTCTTTACATAGAGGTATGTCACTAAGATAAAATCTATTTTTACCATGTAAAAAGTCAAACAATTAGCAATGTAAAACCTAAGCCAAAGTCAAAGGTTCAAATTTGGAATAGTCCCAATTATTACTATGTTTAATAGTAATTTTCAGCTATAAACGATTTCAATCGTCAAAACAAAAGACTTGGTCCACCTGGAGCAAATTTATTTTTATTTCACCTACCAAATAATATCAGATAGTCCTAAATCTTTAGGATATTTTCGAAGTTCGGTAATGTTATCTCTGTTCGTATAATTACTTAAAGAAATGGAAAATCAAAAGGAATAGGATTTGTAAGTTATGATTCTCCTTTTTCAGCCAAATTGGCTATTGAAGAAATGAATGGGATCGAGCTAAAAGGGAAAAAATTGAAGGTTTAGTTGAACAAAAAGGATCTTTAAAATCTTGAAAAGGATAGTACAAGATTAGATTCTTTTCAATCATTCTGATTTGAATATTCTCTATATTACCTAATCGGGTTAAAATTAGTCTATCAGCCTTATTTAATGATTAAAAATTGAGAGCTTTCTTATAAAGATTGTGATGTAAATAAACTGCAAAACCATCTTCAAGCAACAAGCTCATTATATTTCTTTGTGTAAAGATCATAGTCTTGGCTTCAAAAGTGATTTGGCCTCGTGAATTACCTTAACAATTTACTCTCTTTGCTATTTCTTATTCAAAGGATTGTATTTCTCAGCCCATTCAATCAATGTTTAATAAGGTTTACCATCGGACCTCCCTATCGCACTCATTAAAGCATTATCATCATATCCGAAAGCCTCAATTAAACTTAAGCATTCAGGGCGAAGTTGCTCGAATAGTAATTCTCTTTTATTACTGATCAGCTTAAATCCTTCAGGATTGATCGTTGAAGTTTAATAATATCTTGCCGATCTTTAATAAATCTTTTCAATCCCGTACAAACTCAGTAGAAGCGTGAGAACTTTTTTTACTTGAGGATTTTATGCGGATTAAACTTTCTTTAAGAAAAACGAGTAAATCGTCGCATAAGTGTGTGCTATTGCGGCTTCATTCATCAAAATCCCAACATGATGGTTCTCAATTTCTTGGGCCTTTAACTAACCAAGCAAATTCGCGAATTTCGTGCTTAATGCTTTCACAGATTCAAAAGTGTGTATCTTTAATATTTGATGAATGAAGTAAGGACAACTTAAGTTTTCCATTGTGAGATTAACTATTGGTTAATTTTTTTCTGCTAACTATTTAAAATACTAAACACTTGACCCCAAAGCCTTTCCTTTCATCAAATTTGAAAAAGATTTGACGAGAAACCTCCCAACCTGTATCATCAAAACTGTAAATTCTCCTAAATATCATAAATATTACCTTAGAGCGTGAAAACTGGAGTGGATTAGACTATTAAAGGTACTATTCCATTATAATAGTGAAAACCATGGCCACCTGCTGATCTTCGTAAAATTTCACCTCCTCTAAGAGTATCATAAGACAGAATAGCTTTAATACCGCTTGTTAAAATGTGAGCCTAATTTAATAAAGTAAATTTGCCTTGCTTGGATTGTTAAAAGACTAAATTTCCCAGCTCAGCGATCATATTAGATGATATAAAAGCTGCGTAACATTAAGCGATTCTCGGGATGACTTTTTCTTGCTGAGTTTGATAATCCAACACTGGAATTTATTGTCCATTCGAATTTTTGAATTGTGTTCTTAATAGAGAATAGCGGGTTGCGATGGTTGTCATTTTGGTAGTATGATGAGCCAGAACAAAGCATAGGTTAGATCTTGTAAGGAGCATTGTTGCATAAGATATTTTCTAATCGCCCTGTAGCGAATAATTTCCTTCTTTGGAGACTACGTGATATTTCATCAACATATTTCTTCGTGGTATCCTAACATTATGAAGAATAAGATAGCCGTTGTCCTTATTTTGAAAGCCATGTTTTGGACCAACATCTCCAACTTCAACTCCTCTTAGAGGTTCAAGTGTTTTTCTATCTCTTATAGGCACTAAAAACGCATGAACGCCATGTCTTTTTCCGTTAATAATAAGTTGAGCAAATATTGCAGCATGACTGCAATATACTCCCAAATCTCCAATCCACCATTTGGCTGCACCAATTTAAGGAGTGTTCATCAGAAGAGTTTCAGATGAAGGGTCATAAGTGGCTGTTGTAAGAAGGTTTTGGACATCTGAGCCATGAGCTAATTATGTTTGTGCATAACATCCAATAATCTATCCCCGTAGGGCAGGCTGTAAAAATTATTTTTCTTGCTAGCTGTCGCAAAGGTTTTTCAGAGTTGTCAGAAACATCAGTCCATGCAAAGACAATGGCGTTCCATGAAGAAAAACATTAATTTTATGAACTTCATTAGAACCATCAAGGGGAAATATACTGTGATACCTTAATATTTTTTAGGCGAAAGTTTTCATCATATCTGCTCTGGATTTATGTAAAAATGATGGGTCAAATTTCATGATGGGATCATGGGCGACAAGTGAGTTTAACTTTTGAAACTAATTAAACTTATCTTTGTTTCCGTGGATCAGATATGAAAGTTATAGCTGATTAAAGGAAGCTTTTTGCCTCTAGACTTCCAATATTTTATCTTTTTGCATTTTAGTATGATGTAATAATTCGATAATATCCAAAATGCGAAAAAAATCATTTACAGCGATTTTTACATAGGTATTTATATAATTTTTATCAAGGCTTCTTTGTCATATTCAAAATATTTTTTTATCCTTTACTTTCCAACATGTCGATAATCTAGCTAAAAAAAAGCATTAAACAAACATATAGTACATGATCTTACCTCTATAAGTTAAATTAGTTGAGACTCAAAGTAAATAGGTAAATAAAGAAATGTGACGGTTAATATATAAGTATTAATGGATGAATATCACTGGCTTTATTGAGTTATAGTGTTTTCGACATCCATCAGCCTTGAAAATAGTAATTCCTTCTCTTTAAGAATCGACTTCAATCTAATATCCAATGTTTCATCCTCCTACAATAGTCTATTTCGCTATTTATTTAATATTTCGTTATCTTTCTTCAGCTTACTGTTATCATTTTTAAGGTCTGATATCATTTCTTTTAAGGAGTTTACTTGGTTCTTACGCATCTACAATAATTTTTTCTTTTAAGCGTTCATCGTAAAATATCAAATTAATATCCATAAATAATAGTGTCATTAAATTTTATTCCTCAATCGTTTTATTCATTTTTCTTATTTTTATTATTCTTCAAATCAATTTATATTAAATGTCTAATCTCGAGTAGGATCTTCTTTAGTTCAAAGAGAAAATAATAGGATTAGTGACTGAGTATGAAAAAGTAAGAGAAGAGACTAGTAAATCAAATCATAACAATTAGATGCATCTTTTACTTGAAAGTATTGCATCATTTGAACAATAAAAAGTAAAGGAGTTGTAAAATACTATTAAGAATTAGACACTGCAAGGATATATAAAGATTATTGTAGAGAAGTTGGACAAAAGACCATAAAGATAAAAAGAGAAGCAAAATAACCATCAAAAAGTTGAAGAGGCACCGAAAAAAGAATAGCCAACAAAAGATGCAAAGCTAAATTAAACAAAAAAAAATAATCAAGCTAAGAAAGGAGGATTATTTAGCTTTATCACAACCAAGTTTAGTAAGTAGAAAAAAGCATCGTAGATGATTTTACCTGACTAATAACCTAAATGCTATTACGATCATGCAACAAAATCATGGGTTTTCTAGGGATAGGAACCAGAAGCACCAAAGATTATACCAAAGCCTCCATCACAGTCACAAAAAAAGGAAAAGGAGTAGACTAAAAAATAAGTTCAGAATGATTCTTCTTAACTAAATCAACTCACTGCCCCTCCTGTTTTCAAAAGAAAAAGTACAGTGAAAGGGAAAGCAAAGATCAAATAATAAATATAGATTGTTAAATTAATCTAAGAACCCCTATCTTTCGCAAAGATGATGGAAGAAATAACAAGTAATTTCGAGAGGCTTCTGTAAAAGAATAGATAAGGATCATATGAAAATCATGTAGTGATATAAAGCAACAAATAAGAAATTCTTAGTGAGCTTCTTAGTTTTACCTAAAAGACAATTTCACATGGCGAGTAAATCCATAATTGCTAAAATAAGGTAATGTAAAAATGGAGTAAAATATTGACCTCCTAGAGCCGATAGCTAAAGATAATATAAAAAATTATTAAAGAGATGAGTGAATCAGCAAATACGTATCAGCACGTCCTCTAGAAGATAGACTAACTGCAATATAGCAAACGATAAACAGTCAGATAAGTAATTCGATAAGTAATCGTGTAAAAGATAATAGTGCAATAAAGCACGAACAAAATATAATAGAGCAAATATTACTAGTTATAAAGATAAAGAGAGATTTTAAGTAATGAAAAATTATTACTTTAAATAAAAGTTGATGGGCTGATCGCATAAATTCATTCTTTATAGGAGTAGGCAGGTTTGTACAAGCGTTTGAATCAATAATATCAGACCTCAAATTAAATAATAAATCAATAATTGCAAAGATAAAGATAGTAGAATAAATGTCTGTTGACTGAAATATAAAACAATAAAGCTCAGATACTTCAATTGTATACTTAAATCAAATAGAAGTAGCTTCAGCAATCAAATAAAATACTGACTCTAGAATCATAAAAAGTTAAATTGAGCAATGAAAAATAATCTTTATCTTTAAAAGTAAAAAATCTTCAAAACAACATTGCGAAGCTCTAAGAATAAAAAACAATCTTATCAACTTCGCTATACTAATAGTAATTCAAGACAATGAAGAGCATCAATAAAATAAATTCTTAACTAGGAGCCCAAAAGATAAAAATTTAAACTCGTCTTCAATCCTATCAATAAAAATATAACCAATATTTGAAAACCTTTAATACCATTCACGAAAGCATTAGCTAAGGCGAACCCCTATAGCCAAGCTAAAATCAACTATTTCTCTCAATCATATAAAAAAGATCCCTAACAATCAATAGCCCTCTATAGGATTCTTCGATAAATAATAATACTAACCGTTTCAGTTTACTCCAAGTTTCAGATATCATAGCTTCCGTAACGTAGTCTTTTCTGGATCATCTCCATACTATTAGTATGAATTGCAGTAAATTGCATAAAAAATATCTCTAAGGAAAAGATTTAACCAATAAAATTAAAAATAATGCTGCATCTGAAAGTATGATACTCAATCGTAGTGTGGCCAAGTTGAAAGCTTTACTGTAGATCGAAAGAAGTGCAAGAAAATAAACCTAATAAAGATGTTCTCGTCTATAATTGTAATGCGACAAACTGGCGAAGAAGTTACAACATTATCGAGAGGAGGATCAGTTTAACAAATCATACCTTTCAAAACTTAAAACTTCCAATATTAGTACACAGAATTAAAATATTCTAAGTTTGCAGTAAGATAAAGATGAACTTACAACATAGGTTGGGGATCTCCAAAAGGAAATACAATAGAAGAGCTAAGCTTTGAAGAAAACACAAAATGACTTAGAGGATCTTCTTGCTAACTACGAGAAAAGTCAATCTCAATTGCTTTAAATATAACGAAAATACAAATAAAACGATAAATAGATAAAGAATCATAAGCGTTCAAGGGAGTAATTGGAAAAGAAGGTTAAGTTGTTAGAACTTAAGCTTCAAAATCAAAAAGAAAGATACGATTAGATTCAAAACAGAGAAGAGACACGCCTGAAAAATGCCTAAGGCAGCTTTTAGAAAAAATTAAAAATACTAAGAAATTAACTACAACAATCAAATGATCGATAAGCATAACTCAAATAGTAAATATAGTAGCTAAAAAATTAATAAAAAATACGCTTGCATTCTGCGCAATAAAATCATAGAAATATCTAAAGCTAGCTAAAGAGAGCACTAAAATAGAAATAGAATGAAAATAACGCCTTAGTTCTTCTTTTAAACTAATCGCACCATAAATACGATCAGTAAAAGCAATAAAGAAACGATTTAATTGAAAAAAATTATGAATTAACCAGGAGATAGATGTAACTAAAGGATAAATTAAATGAGGCAAACAGCTAGCACATCAAGGAAATTAGCCTGTTAAGAGAATAATAACATAATATGAATAATGCGATTGCGAGCTTAATATAAAAATATGCATCTTTCAAGAATGACCAAGAATAACTCAAAAATTAATACGATTAAAGACTTTTCAAACTACAACAAGAGCTATTAGCCTCACACCTGCAAGCCAATTAACTGCTCGCTCAAATTCATTAATACTCCACTCATATCTTATCTCTAAACAATCACATTGAATAGATGAAAATATAGCAATAAAACATAAGAAAGCAAAATGAAAATTAACTAACCTTTGCCATAAGAGAAAATACATAACTTAAGCTGGCTTTAGCCAAAGTAAATTAATAACTAGCCTCATTAACCTAAAAGAATCAATAATACTAGGAGATAATATAAAAGACTTCATAAGATATATCTCGATTGATCTCGAATACAGAGTAATTAAGTAAAGAAAAGGTAGATTTGGAATAGAAACTGATCATGAAAGATAGACAAATATAGACACTATCTAATCAAATCAGTGATCAGTAGGAAAAACTTATGATCAAAACTGAAGAGCTATTGGAGAAAGATCGAGTCTTATTGGAAAGATAGGAGCTATCTGTTACAATCAAATAATAGTTTGATTAGCTTAAAAACCAATTTCATACAATGAACAAAGAAATATATGATAAAAAACAGCAAATTCAACAATTAACTCTCAAAATATAGCAAAAATAACAATAGACCAATAAGCTATAAAAAGATTTGGGAGTCTTGCAATAGAAGATGAAAGATCAGAGAAATTAGTATGAATGTAGATAAAAATAAAGTTCAAGGTAAATAAGCAAACTTACAGTTTAAAATAATCGATTAAGAAGCATATTGGACCATACTTAACTCTAGATGAAGCATATAGTTATACAAAATAGATAATACTAGCAAAGAATATGTATAAAATAGTGCAGTTTATTGTAAAGATAAGATTGGATATGGGATCTAATCAGAAAATATTAATAAACTGAAAGAGAACTAAACACTTATCAACAGAAAACCCACGAAAACAAAGAGGAAAAAACTTCTATCTTAAAAGAAAAAGTGTAATTGTTAACTAAACTGTAAGAGTTAAATTGCTCAATAAAATAAAAAGAACAATAAATGGGAGTCTTAAAGAACAATATTAATAAATTAAATATTGATAACAATCTCCTTATTGAAGAGAAATAGTAATTATAGAATAACGTCTCTGAGCTGATGATGACCATTAAACTATTGAGGATTGATAAGCAAAATTTAATCAGTAAATTGTAAGTATCATAAAGATAGCTTTCATAAAAACAAGTAAAGAATGAAATGGATTTTCATAATGCTTCATAACCAATCTAAAATTAAGAAAAGTAAAAGCTTATTTCTGCATTGGAGAAATAAAAAGATATTTTAAGGTAAAGATTAACAGTACTCTAAAAATAACTAGGTTCACTAACATAAATTATGTAAAGTCAAGAAAAGATTATATCTGAATCTAAAGGCACTTAAATTTAAGAAATGAAAGACAAATAAAGTAATTCATTAGATCCAATCATTAGGGAGCAGACTATTGAAAAATTAAATAAATAGATCCTTGATTTGACATCTCTAAACAAGGAATTATCTTAGAATTACAAGAGCCTCTAAGATTAGAACACATCCTTATTAAAATAAAAGGTATAGTTAATGAAAAGCAATGACTATTTGGTCACTATCAACCAAAAATTAGTTGCAGGCAATAAGGTTGCAGGTAAATAGCTTCACAAAGCACAATCTCAAATATTGTCTTCATCTAACGAAGAATCTAAAAAGTAATCTAAAGGCCTGTTTGGTACAATATCAAGCCTATTCTTAACACCTTCATAAGCCTAAAGATTAAGAAAATGATCATGTGTATATGAAATTATATCAATCATATTTAATTAGTTCAAACGATAATCAATCAATCAGTGCCATCTTTCGTTCGGCTTGGCCTTTTTGTCTCCGTTCCTTTTTTCAAGACCTTTGGAGTCTTTAGATCTTGTCTATGGCCTTGGAATGCTTGCTTTGCTCGACTTGCTTTTGTTGAAGTTCCTCACGCTTTGATCGCCTTCTTTCTAGCTCTTTGAAACCTCAGACCTTTTGAAGTTCTTGCTCATTTTGGTGTCATTGACAGTTTGACTTTGCTTAATGTTTTCAACCTTAGTGTTGTTGTTCTTTAGGTTTTAGGAGTTTTAAGTCTTGGCTTATTGAATCACAGAGGAGGCTAGTTAAGATTTGAGTTGTTCAGGTTAGTGCGGTTTTTCGGGGGCAATATTCAATAGGGCTGGCTTTTCCTCCTTGAGTTCGCTATTGACTGCTTTTTCTTCGGTCTTGGAGTGCTTTGACTAGTCCTACACTATTTTGCTTTTCTTGGACTCAGTATTGATCTTCTTCTTGGAGACCTCCAAATGCTCATCTTCTTACTTCGAAAGACTAAACTATCTTCTGTTTGATTCAATGTTGTTGTGGTTTTCCTTTAGGGCTGTGTTTCTGTCAGTCGACTTCATTATCTTTGCGCTTTTTTCACTTTTTCCTGCTTCTATCACCTGCTATTTGAACTGCGCCTATCCTTTCAACTCAAGTGCCGCCTTTTTAGAAGACTTAGACATAAGTTTGGGGTCGATCTTTTCTTCAACCTTTTGCTAGCTCTTCATTCCACTTATGTCCTTGACTTCCTTATCGTCAATGAGATTCTTTTTGCTCTTGGACTGATCGGCCTTATCTTTGTATATGTAGATGAATACTTGACTTCTTTAAGGAAGGCTTGGTTTAGAGTTTGGTGTTGGGAGATGTATGCATTTATGCCATTGCTGCTTTGGTATACCTTTAAGAAAATATTATATTTGAACTAAAAGTTAGTCTAATTAATCATACAGTTATTATAAGGCTTTATGATATCGTTAAATAAATTGTTATAATTCGGGAAGAAGGACTATTTTATTATTTATTCCTAATCTATATCAGAGGCATCAATTAATTCTGTTGAGATTTATTAGAATTATATTTAGATTAATCAATCAATACCTTCTATATTATTTATCACAATAGTTTAGCAGGGTCTTGATCAACATGTTCAACGCTGGAAAAATACTAAAACTAATCAAAAGCCCAATTTCCAACATCCACACCCACATAGATGTAGGGCGAGTGCTCTAGCACAAAAAATATCAAATGATGAATCAGGTTCATTTCAACAAGAAAGCAAAGAACCAAGAGTAACCAAAGAGAAAACTATAAAAAAACGAGGTAAAAAATAAAGATATGCTAGATTGAGACTAGAATATTAAAATTATTGTACGAAAGTGACTTAGTAGATCTCAATGAATTTCGATTTGAAGATGATATAAGAAAATAATACTACCTAGATTCACTAGATGTGACTGCCCTCGTCTCATCCATTGAAGAATAGTTCAATACTATCTTTGATCCAGATACATATGAAAATGCAAGAAGTTTAGATGTCATCGTTTAAGCTCTCATGAATGATGAAACCATTGTATGAACCCAATCTGTGATTTAATCTTCATTTCATATCAATCACTCTATATTTAAAATAAGCATAATGACTGCTTTATCATTATTTGCTCATAGAATAGATGATTTAAAAGCAATTAACAAAAAGTTTATCTATTTGTGGATTTGCATTTTCTGTACCAAAAAATGAGATAAATTTTATGATTAATTATACTTTATTAATAAAACATATTTATAAAAGATGTAAAAGATAAGTCAACGGATAGTGTTCTACGACAAGTAGAATGACTTCAAGAAAGGAAATAAGAACCAATAGATGGATCTAGCTCTACTCTACAAATCCAATAATCACTAAAAACTCTATCAATCTCTATCTACCAGTATTCAGCTAAGACCTAATTTCCTGAGAAGAAGACCTCTAACCAATACTGCACAATTTTGCTCACTCTATGCAGATAAAATTATTCAGGATGATAAAAATTCGTTAATATCGGATAGGTTCCTTGCCAAACATGAGATTGACTGTTATCTCAGAGCCAAAATGATTGACTGGATGATCTAAGTCACGGCTTCCTATAAATTTGTCCACAAGACATACTTTGACGGAATACAACTGATGGATCGATACTTCCAAGCTGAGAAGTAAAGCCTTCAGCCAACTAAACTTCATATAATTGGAGTTTAGTGTATGTTCATTGCCAGCAAAATGAATGAAGTCTTCCCTTTGAGGATAAAGACAGTCTATGAGAAAATCGGGCACAGAAAACTACCAATGGATGATTTAGTTGGGATGGAAGAGAAGATAATAAAATAACTTGACTACAAGCTAAGCTCTTGGACTTTCTTTGATATGGCAATGCTCAAACTTTCCTAATACTACGCCTACGAATAGCAAGAGAGATAGGCAATGAGATAGCTCTTCCCCTTATAGAAATAAGCTAAATCAAGTTCGGAATAGAGATTGCTGAAGATGTAAAATCTTTGCAGTCTAATTTGTAAATTTGTTGCATTTGACTATGACTTCCTATGCTAGAACTCCTTTACCATCATTGCCTAAAGCTGTGTGAAGGTAGTCCTGTAGATTATGGGGGCAACATCAATGCCTTCTTGCTTCTATACATCTTCCTTTACCAACTTGAATATAAATAAACAAAAAATATACAAGTTAATAAAAAACTTCAAGTCCAACTATTCAAGTTTAAGTAATTTGTTCAAATACTCTCCTAAGGAGTTGTTGGAAGATGTCTTTGGGCATAAAGCCAATTGATATTTATAAAGTTGATGGGTGTATAAAAATTAATTATCATGGAAAGTAGGATGATTCTTTTAGCTTTATCTTAAATATAGACTTATGTTTAAGGCCCTTTTATTTGTTAGCTAACTTGGGACGATTTGCCTTGATTTTTCTAAATTGTTTGATTTCTTTAGGATTCTCACTAAGCTATTTAATCGCCTCTCTTTAATATATTTCCTTATTTGACTAATATGGATTGCCCATAAGCTCCTTTTTCTATATAATACTATTCCTCAAAAATTCTCTTTCATCGTCATAAATATTCATTTATCGCTATGCTATTCGTTCTTATAATGACTAATCATCAATATTGTCAGCTGATAGATGGGTATCAGTCTGATTGATATCGAAATATACTAATATTTTCCTGTGAGGTTGGTACTTTAATGAAGGCTAAGCCTCCTAATCTAATATTTAGATACACTGTGAATTATGAAGCTTTTGAGGATACATCCAGCCTATATCTTAGGATTCATTAAAGTCATATCTACAATATTAAAGTTGATTGTTTTGCTATTGGAGAGGAAAAAATATTTACAATATTTCCCTTTGCTGTTAAATTGAGATAGGCTATAAAAGTATGATCGTTTTATTTTTGATAATTTGGCTTTTTATGTATTTAGCTAACGAAGCAAAGTTTATGCACTATATATTTTTTAATTGGCTTTATGTTAAAGAAGATGAAAGAAGTTACTCAATCTTCGCTTTTATTGTTTCTTGAAGATAGATTAAGGTGATTGCATTATTGAAAGTGGTTGAAATGTAACAAGCGTATTTGCATATTTATTAGTAGTATTATGCTGGATTGTGGGAAGATAACACTCTCTACTGATTTTGTGAAAGGTACACAGGTTTAATGCTCATAGGATTGCCATTGTACTTTCGTCCATGCGATATCAAAAATTGTTATTTGAGTTGTCTTAACTACATCAAATGTTTTCGAGGCACTCCATCAAGGAAATCATATCTCTATGTCATAAAGGGAGTGTTGGCAAGTGGTATTACTAAAGGAATAAACTATTGGAACTTGCTTTCTCCGAATCTACTTAAAATAATCAAATATTAAATACTTTATAAATATATTAGATGGATGAATAAGAAATAGTCCAAAACATATTACGAGTCGGAACAAAGAATAATGAATTTGATCTCGAAAATTAGAGAAAAGCTACTCAACTTTGGCTACAGTATTGCATAAGCTAAAGATAAGATAATGAAAGCCATCGCACATGTCTTTTTAATTCCACCAAATACAAACTAATATTAATTCATCATGAATAAGCTCTTAAAAAGACACTTACGAAGACGCACATACTAGCAAATCATCATAGAACTTGATCTCATGCATAGTTCAATTTATGACAACTTCGACTCAGAAAGTTAGCAACCTATTGAGGTAAAATTATAAAATTTGGATCAAAATGAGAAGGAGTTAGTGATAATTGAAGATCAAAATAATGAAGTTGGTTAACCATAAATGCGCCTTTATAGAGGAAGATTTATATATGGAAAAAGAACTTCAAATCGGTCCGAACTCTAAAATTCATAAGAGCTTCGCAGGCTCCTTTTAAGAAGAAGGGAGATTCATTTAGAAAATAAGAATTTGTAAGCATATTTACAAAGGAAATTTTGATATTAATAGTCATTAAAATGATGAATATGTAGTAAAAAAAAGAAAAATATTAAATAATAAAGATATGAGAAAAAGGGACTG
>JACCDV010635178.1_pt1 | contig 13405 bp, 17 predicted proteins | sample 7446131 | NCBI WGS metagenome assembly JACCDV01 (sample SAMN15323448, study PRJNA562643) | freshwater metagenome | isolation source: river surface water | place: USA:Blue River Watershed | collected 2017-08-17 | reverse complement strand
TGTCATAGACCATCTCGTAATACCCATCCCAGGCCGTCTTTCCCGTGCGGGGATCGCAGAGGATATTCGCAAGATTGCGGGCAATCCCAACATGCGCCCTGAGAGTCGCGTCGGCATCACAGCAGCCGTAGAATCCAGGCTGCTCCCTGAACAGATGCTTCCACGGGAACGGGAAGTCATAGATGGAGGCAAGGAACTGCAGAGGCATCAAACTCCCCATATCCTTATCCCGCAGGTCAGAGACGCCTACTTTGCCCTTCTTACCGGGCAGGTCAGGGAACAGATGGTGGCCGGACCAAATCGTATCGTGCCATTGATACTCGCCCAGTCCCAGGCCGTTGTATGCGATTACCGGGCAGTCAAAGTTCCAAACATTGTGACCAACTTTCTCATTCTCCGTCTGACTCAAAATCCGATTGATAACAGGCTTGGTGAAACTGTCGAAGGGAACCGCAATCCCCGTCCCGATCTCGCATGAGAAGTTGAATTGTGTGATGTCCTGAAAGACCGTAATCCGTTGCTTCTTTCGCTTCCTATCGCTTGATGCTTCCTCAAAATCATCAACACCCAACGCCCCATCATCGTCCTCCTCATCGTCGATGAGGTCTGGAATATCCTGATCTTCTCCCGTGGTCTCCACGTCAACAGACAGCGTCCGGTCAGGCTCCGCGAGCAGCCTCTTTTCGAGGTCATACAACTCGTCTAAATGAGCCTCCGCACGATAGTCGAGAGACGGTTCCGTCCATCCCGTCTGCGCAATTGTAACTGCGCGTTTGATTGCGAGGCGTAGCATAGGGAAAACTTCCCACGCCCCACGCTGAATGTAGGACGGATGATACGTCGGAATGACCCTCACGCCGGAGAAGTCGATAGACGCGAGAGGATAGCCTTGAATTAAGTCGAGAGTCTGCTTCTCTCCCGTCATGCCGGTGAGAGTCCGCGTAGCAATCGCGCCCAGGGCTACTATCACCCTGGGCTTGAACTGCTCGACAACTGCCGCCAGATTAGACCGGCAATGATTGATGGCCTCATGCTCGTATGGGGCTCCGTTCAACTCATTCCCTGGAGGTTGGCAGGCGACAACGTTGTACAGAGCGAACTGCTGTCTGTTGTAGCCCAGGCTCTTTATCGCGTGCTCCAGCACGGAACCGGCCTCGGCATACGGCCGAAAGGGCAGACCATCCCGTGCCTCATTTGCGCCGAGAGCCTCGCCCACAAGCAACACTCGCAGGGAACCGCTTCCCTCCGGCCGACAGAAACCACTTCCCCGCGTATGCAGCGGGCAGCCGAAACAGGATGAAGGTTTAACGCCGGAGGATTCGATCATGCTTCTACCCAACGATAAATGGCTCGCGTCTGCCGTAGCTGATAGACATCAAACCGCCCAGATCCCAAACGCTGTATTTTGCCGGTCAGAGGATCTAAGAGGCCGTCGTCCGTCCAGGCAATCGTGCCGTTGCGGTCGAATAACCAATAGCCTTTTTTCTTGTTGTCTTTGCTCATGTAGGTCTCTGTCTCCATGGTCTTCAATTCTGCCAGCAGCCTCTTGGCGTCGGCTCTCAAGCGATGAACATAAACAACAGACAGAACCTTCTCAAGGTCACTGTCTCCAGGCATGAACGGAAGCGTGAGAGCGAACTCCAAATACTCGATGATGTCGGCACGCTGCATTTAGAGAAACTCCCATTGTTGGTCTGGTGGAATCGGCTCGTGTGTTTGGTGCTCGGGCAGAAGGCGACAGGGACCGGCCTCGCCATGCTTGTCGCATAGCGGCTCGCGTGCGTAGTTCTCGCCTCTCGTCTCGTACTTGTCCCTGCGCACACATTTGAACTTCGCGACATTGTCACAATCGGGATGCGAGCATCGAATACGAGACGCAAACTGAATCGAGATGCCCAGGCAGGGCAACGGCAGAACGTAGACGCGGAGTTTGGCCGGGTCGATGAAGACGCCAATCCACAAGTCGAACCACTTAGCTACGAGGCGCATCCGAAAGGGTCTCATGCTCTATCTCCTGCCCTGCCGTATCGCATTCGCGATGAACTCTGCCGACAGTTTTTTCGTCTGCGCCAGCAGGTTGTCCTCGATGCGTTCACGCTCCTCCAGTCGGCCTCGCTCGTACGCCTGCTTGATCCACGCAAGGCCGTCCTTCAAGGCTCCCTCCGGACTCGGATTCGCGCAGTAGTCCTTGATACATCTCAGGAGCATGTTCTCTAGCCCTTCCGCGCTACCTGAGAAGTCCGGAACCCCATTGTTCGGATACCCTTTCTCCTGCCTGACCTTACCGGCCTCCGCGTATCGCTTCTCAAGCAACTGTACGTGTTCGGTGTGCATGGTGAGATTTCCTCGGAATAGAAAACGGGCTCGTCGAAAGGCGAGCCCTGCAGGATTGATTGGTTTAGGGAACCAGCGTCGGATTGAATCCCGCGAGCGGTCCCGGCAGAACCGTCACGGTAAAGTCCGTGGTCTTGAGCGGGCCGAAGTTGCTTTCGGCATTGCCGGAGATAGTCACAGTCGCGACTCCCACGGCAACCCCAGCAATCTGACAGGTCGCGCCTCCCACGGCCGGAGTCAGCGACACAAGCGACGGATTCGTAGTCGGGTTCCACTGCGGGCCGTTGAAGACCTGGGCGGGATTGCCTCCCGCGTCGATGGGATTGGCCTGCACAGTGATGGTCCCTCCCAGTGCAACGTTGAAGTTGGGCATTTGAATGTTCCTCCAGAAAGATTCGGACAGGTTGTTTAGCGAGCCTGCGCCCTGCACGACGGCCGGACGCAGGCCTAAACGTCATCTCACAACGGAGACGAGCTTGTTAGCCACGAGGCAGCGGGCGACGTGCCGGAGCAGCCGCACGAGCCGGAGCAGCAGGAGCAGCCGCAGGAGCGGGCGTACGGGCAGCAGCGGGCGCGGGAGCAGGCGTCGGAGCCGGAGCAGCCGTCTGGGCAGCCTGGGCGTCCTCGGCCTCAACCTCGACACCAGCAGCGTCGAGAGCCCCATCAACCTGCGCCAGCGAGAGCCAACGCTTGATGACGGCACGGGCCGCAACTTCCGTTCCCTTGAACTTGCCTTCCTCCTGGCAAACGACGATGTGATTGTACGTCGTGTCGTCAATCTTCGGGAAGGAAGTCATTCCCCGCAACTGGAACACGGTCTCGTCCGCTTCCTTGTCGTACAGACGAGCTTCCCAGTCGAGAAGAACGCCGCAGATGAACCCTCCACCATTGAGCAGTTCCTTCAGAACGCCCAACTGCGAGCCGATGGTTGCGGGCAGGGACGCGAGCCGATCCGCCCACTCCTTCCCGGCCGCCTGAATCACGCCCTGCATCGACGTGGTTCCCTTGTTACCACTCTGACGGACGAGCGTGCTGCAGGCTCCGTAGACCGAACGGCCGACGAGATCCGGCGGATTGAGCGGATTCTCGATGATCTCCGCGACAACGGACGTGCTGACATACTTGCCTGACGTTTCGGATTCCCGCAGAACGAACCGCTTCTCCGCGTCTTCCTCGCCCCACTGAACTTTCACAACGTACGTTCCTTTGGGGATCGGCGGAATCTGCGCATTCGCATCGGCCTCCGCGCGGAATCCTTCGAGCATCGCATTCTCATACGACGCGATCATGTCATCAGTCAAAAATACGGGTTCAGGCATTGTAGTTTCCTTGTTCTTTCAAGTTTGAGTTTCTTGGTTGTGGACGCGAACGGACTCACACTTCGAGCGTCGTTCGATGCTGGCAGGCCGTAGCAGAGACAAGCCCTGCGGGCCTAGAACTGAAAGTCGCTGTACGAGATGAGACCGTGATAAAGACAGAAGGCCGTCAACTGCGCACAGTTGGCGAACCGCATCTTACGCATGAGCGACTGCGTTTGATGCTCCACGGTCTTCGGAGCGACGTTCCGGAGGTTTGCAATTTCCTTGGCCGTTTTGCCCAGGGCGACAAACTTCGCAGTCGCCTGCTCGGCCGGAGTGAGATCCGCAAATATGTCGGTGGAGGGAACCGTACAGAAAGAAACTTCAACAGCGGTAACAGTAGACGCAATCATTGACTTTCCCTTCCCATTCCCTACTACCGATCAACCTTCTTGCAGATCCACATGGCCATGTTCCGCTTGATGCTCACGCGGTATTCGCAGACAACGTAATCGCCTACCTTGGCATTCGGGACGCGAGTGAATCCGAGAGCATGAATGATCTTCTTGCCCTCTTCCTTCGAGTCCGTTTGAATCGCCTGGATACCATGCGAGTCGTTGATGATCCGGCCTTTCAACTTCGGAACCTTGGTCGTCTTGTACTCCGCTTCAATCATCCGTTGCCGGACGATCTCCTGGATACGCTTCTGTTCCTCAGTCGCGTTCTCTGCCTCTAAATACCGTTCCTCGAATTTCATGGTTGCCGGTCCTTCGGATTAGTATGTCGGCTCTGCCGTGGGAACTGCAATATCAGCGTACGGATTCTTGATGCCCAGGCCATCGAACAGCGTAAGAGCATAGTCGAGAACCTTTTGCTCAAAAGGCTTCAAGGTCTTCTGATACTGCCGTCTGCCATTCAACCTGCCGTTGTCATAGACGAAGTTGTACCGCAGGTAGTAGTTCCAGAACTTCTCGACTTCCTCGACTCTGACCTTGCGGCCGTCGATGATCGTCACAACTTTGTGTCCTGGAAGCGTGTCGGGCTCGTGCATCCGCACAAACGCAACCTGCATCGCGAGCAGCATGCGTTGTTGGATCTCTCTGTCTCGCTTCTCATCGGCAGGCGTCCTCGTGACATTCTTCTTGGGCGCGGGGGCGGCCTTCTCCGGCATTCTCCGTCGTATCTGCATCTCTACTTCCCTCCCTCTTCTGTTGCAGGCGCAGGCGCGGTCTCAGGCTGCTGGGGCGCAGGAACGCCTGACAGGTCGTCTATCATCTCGACAAGGTCAGCGAGGCTGCATCCGGCCTTGTAATTCCCTTCCTCATCCAACTGCAGCGGGATATAGCCCTTCGGCCATTTCCTCTGGATCGCGACGAACTGTTTCGACGTGACTCCTAACTTCGCGGGCCAATACACATTCGTGACTTCTTGGTCCGTGTGACGCAGAAAGAACGCTCGCACTCCGTTCTGCGTCTCCCCGTCCTTGCTTGTCTTGAACTGATACGACTCGTGGTGAATCGTGTTCTCGAACCATCCGGAAATCTTGTCGGTCATCGACTTTCCGGCCGTCGCAGGTCCGAAGACCGTCTTCTTGGTCACGAGATCCTCGCCCTTACCCTCGTGGCCGGTCACGATGACCCACGGGACCAGCAGTTTCGCTCTCGCGTCCTGAATCCAGTCCCGCGAGTAGTCCTGGACAAACCCGTATGTCCCGCGACTGGAACCGGCCAACTGCACTCCCGCGTCCGTGAACTTCCCCTGCAGAGGCTCGCCTACCTCCCGGTGCTTATCCTTCATGTCCTTCATCACGAGTTCGGCAACGCGGGTGAGTCCCTCGTACATGTATCCCGCGATCCCTGCCCACTGCAGGCCCTTCGTTTCTACAAACGAGCCCTCGTCGGCCTTGCCGGTCTTTGGATCAAGTCTCGTCGGCCAATACCCCTGACAGGCCTTTCGGAATAGGCCTAGCGGGCTTGTGGCAGTCGAGAGGCTCCAAACCTGGATGTATCCATCCTGGACGCCCTCTTCCAGCGGTCCCCAACTGCTATCGGCCGTGATAAGACGGACGATACCGGCCGAACCATCCGGCGCGGGATAACGCCATGCGAGGTATCTCGCAATCTCCGCGAGCCCACTGGACTTGAAAGTCCCTGACTCGCCGTACATAAGCATTGATCGTGGCATGTTTCTCTAATTCGTTTCCTTTCGGTCTCTGTCTCTTGGTCCTTCGGCTCTTACGACTCGGTGTAGACGATTCCTGGGACTTTGTCTTTGCAGGCCTTCGCGTTGATGCAGGTCAGAGGAGAGGCGCAATCACGACAGGTGCGGAATGTCGTCACGTTGCCTTGTTGCCGGTCACCCTGCCTGTTGGGATCAAGGCATTTCTTTTCCGTATGGCAGAACGCAGACATTGCGCAGTCGGAGCAGGCCTGGAACGAGCTAGGTTGCACTTGGACGCCTAAGTCCATCGCATCCGACACAACCTGCACGGCCGCATTCCGCTTTGCCTGTACTCTGTCGGCTCCCCAGGTTGCGACAGTCTTGCTCAGGCATCCAGGCGAGCAGACTGCTACATCCCCTTCCTCATCACGCATGGCCATCTTTTCGTTAACGAGGGAGTAGACAAGCAACCCGTTCTGATTCGCGACAGGCATTGAGACAATGAACCACGTCTCGTGCTGAATGGCGGCCTTGAGCGTCTGCGTCCTCGGGCAGCGAGAGCAACTAATCGTTTGTTGAATGAGTCCCATGTAAACTATTTCTCCACCACGTCATATTGATCTCGCAGCCGGACGATATCCTCAATCGCCATGTAGTGAGGGCCGCCTCCCTGCATGATCTTCCCGTCGTCCTCGCAGCGGTAGTACTCGGCCGTGGGGACCTTGTTGTCCTCGCCTGCCATCAGGAACTTCGTGATGACCGACTTGCGGTTCTTCGCCTTGTTGACGAGGATCGTTCCAACCTTCAGTCCGCTTTCCTCAACGATAATGCTCAATGTCGGATTCATTCTGCCTCGCCTCCTTCGCTTCCTCTTTCGCTTCCTCTTTCGCTTTGCGCCGTGCTTCTTTCAACCCCCGCAGCCTCAACTTCTGCCGCAACTGGATCATCTTCACAACATTGCGCGGGAAGGGTGCTTCCTCCCAGCATTTGTCACAGATAGTCATTTGCTGCATTTCACTGCATCGGATACACGGGCCGAGAGTCATCTCGACGGTATCCGTTACGGGCGTTGCTGCGAGGTCAATGATTGGTTCCACGGTTTGCTCTCCTCATCTCCAGTTCTTTCCAGGCCTGCTTGAGTTGACTCCAAACTCCGTCGATCACGTCGAACATGAGATTGGATAACCCGGTGAGTAGGGCAACAATAAACACGAGCGACAACCCCAGCATCAAAACGAACGGAATGCTCAAACGGTCCATAGTTGCGGTCTCCTCAGCCTGGGCAGGCTTATTCTTCCTCGACGCCTGGGCGCGAGATTACCGTCGATGCTGACGGTAAGAGTTCTCCGTCCTCGTGGACTTCACTGAACACGTCATACACTGGCTCATCGTTCATCAGCACATGCACACGAGGCATGTCGGAGATGACCAACGTTTCAGGCCTTTCAACCTGAATCTCTCCGGCCTGAACCTGCCTTAGATATTCTGCCTCGGCCGCATGGTGCGACTCACGCCACGCAAAGCCCTCCGGCAGTCCCACAAAGTCAACCTCCACGGCCTCGTGACAGATGCCGTAGAACTGACACTTCGTATACATCGTGCAGGCCTGGAGATGCTGCGGGAACAGTACCTCAACCTGCTGCGCCAACTCCGGACCTGTCATTCCCGCGATACTGTACAGCCGTTGTACTCTGCTGTTTTCCTGGGTGATGGCCTGCCGGTTCAAACTCTCCATCATCGCTTCCTTGCGATAGACGGGAGCCTCATAGACGATGATCTCGTTGAGCGGATTGTGCAACTCCGGCATGATCGTGTTCGGGAAGACCTGATTGGCGTTGAGCCTTTCGACATACTCCCGCACGTCGATAGAGAGGCCGACGATCTCACGCTTGTAGCCTGCAGCCGACAGAGTCGAGAAGGACTTGAGCCCAGGCTTCTGATAGCGCCATCTCCAGGAGAGGGCAGGGTGATACTGTACCTCATCGCCCTTCCCTCTCTTCTTGGCTTGGAGACTCTGCTCACCCTCTGCTGGGAACTGTCGCGCCCAGGGATAGATGAGGAACGAATCCTGACGCCATTGCGCGTTCTCGATCTCCGGATCGCTCATGACTTCATTCCGGTAAGAATCAACGGCCGACAACTCCTCGCCTGCCTCGGGGCTCACGAGATCCTGCAAACTCTTCTCGCGTTGCCTGCGGCCTTTCACGAGGTACACATACTGCGTGTAGTCGATCCGGCCGTCCTCGGGCAGATTCATCGAGAGAATGCGGTTGAGTTCAGAGATTCTCCGCTTCAACTCGTCGAGCGTGACCTTTCCAGCGACACTGGCGGCATCCTGCAACTCTTGTTCAATGATTGATTTGAGGTTCCGCAGGTAATGCTCTGAAAAGTAGTGCTCCCGATAGCACTGGTACGACTTCACATGATGCTGTCTGCGCTCGTCGGTGAGATCGTTGATGGTCTTCCAGTTCACAATCCCAATCTCGCCGGACACTCTATCGCGGACGATCACGTCCGGCCTCGCAACGTTGATGACTCGATGACCCATGTACTCGCGAGTCCGCACAACTTCACGTTCAACAAACAGAACTTCGTACGTATCGAGGAATGGTTGCAGGTTGTGATAGTAGAACGCCCAGATGAGAGCTTCAATCAACACTCTCTGCTCGTAGTAGCGCAGGCCGAGAGCCTTCTCTTCCTGCCCTGACCGATCATCGAACCATCGCGTTGCGTTATCAATCGCCTCTGTCGGCGTCACTCCGCAGATGAGATCCGCGAGACCGTAATGCACGGCAATACCGACATCGAACCAGATGGCCTTGGGCGACTTGTGCATTCCACGGCCGAGATAGTCGTACTCGTAGTACGCGGCTCGCGGGCAGAGTTGCATTCCCTCCATGCCGGAGCGATGGAAGAAGACGTGGGGAGCGATGAGGCTAGACATGTTGTTTCACTCCGACGAGAGGCAGGGGACACCATTCGGGAGAGCCTCCGTTGATGTCGCTGAAAGGCGGCAGGTACTCACTCATCTGTCTCGCCATAGCGGTACATACCGGCCTGTGCTCAGGCTGCGACAACAAGTGAGGACACTCGACGCAGCCTGCAATAACAACTGTTGCGATCCGCGCCATATTCCTACGCCTGTCCCTTCGGGCCGCCCTGAACCGGCGCGGGCTTCGCTTCTTCCATATAGGCGATCACCTTCGACTTGTCTCCGCCCATAGCCTCTGCAAGTTCATCGGCGTCGATACCGAACGCAAAGAGAACGGCAATCTGCAGGCCGTCCAGACCTGTCGGCCTTTCAACACCTTCAGCGTCTTTCAATTGCATTGTGGCGAGGTACTGACTCTCTCCGCGATTCTCGATGAATCTCGACATCGCGTGTATAAACATCAATCCCACTGCATCGTGAACCCTTTTCTGCGCAGGCAGCGGGAATACATCCTCAATTCTCTGCTCATTCTGAGCATTTTCGTTTCTGCTGGTGTCGTCGGCCATGAATCCGAGTCTAGGGTGTTCCATTGCACTTGGCAACGGGTTTTTCATAGGTATTTTTGACGACGAACAGACAGCGAAAGGTCAGCCTAGACCGGCAGTCCAGGAGACAGGGTAGCCCTTCCTAGTACGCCTGGAGCATTCCCGCGTACAGAGGAACCGGCCGCCGATCTTCCGCAGACGGGGCGCAAACGCCCAGGAACGGCCTCAAACAGCCTCACTTCGCCATTCCCTTCGCCTCATCTGCAGGTAGGAGTTATATTTATCCCTTGCAGAATCAGAGCCTTGCGGGCAAACGGATAAGTCAAACGCCCCAAAACGGGCCTTTATTAAAATTTGGTAGTGTCATTTTTCAGGCTAATTCGCGCAAGTCCTTTGTTTGCAACACTCGCTCTTAGGGGGGCTCCCCGTGTACAGGCCTCCCCACATACTAAACCATTGAGCCCAAACGACTTCCCCGATGTGAATGAGTAGTGTCACAAAAACCTAACTCCTCCAAGTCGCCTGGAATCAATCACATGGTAGTTTCATTTTCTAGTGTCAAACCGTCCTAGCAGTGTCAATGTGCTGAGAATGGAGAGGCCGGAGTTTGGTATGAGACTTGCATAGACTGGACGCCCTCGTCCCCTGCCTCTCATCCTCACTCCCCTGAAGAACCCTTAACGAACTCGTTGCTAGGTCTCCCAGGCTTAATGATCTCGCCTCCAATAGAATCAACAACATGGTAGTGTCATACAGAGAGATGACACTAGAACTGATACTATAAATATATATATTATTTTCAATACTTTATACTTACTTCCAGGGAGTTCTCTCCCCGCCTAAAGGGAGCCCTGCGGTTTAATCTTTCGCATCCCTCGTGTTTTCAACGGCCGAACATCGAAACGAATCTGCTAGGTCGCAATTCGGTCGTGTCATGACACTAGAAAACGGCCTCGAAGGGCCTCAAATGGATAACTTCTGAAATTTCACGTAAGTCAAACGGCCGACTAGGCGAATCCCGCGCATTAGCCTGCGTATACGGGGCGATTCCGAAAAGTGCGTGGGTGACGGCCGGGGAAACGCCCAGCACGCAGCGTGCGTAGGCAGAACGCGAGGATCGTGCCGTTTAATCGGTGACCTGCCCTGTCCTGTCGGCCTGCCGTCTGCTCCCTATTCCGATCACAATTCGGCCGCATTCGGCCGTCCAAGCACAAAAAGAGGGCGGCATCTTTCGAGTACCGCCCTTAATCCACAAGGATATTCACCATGTTCTCGGCCGACGAACCGGCCTTCAGAGATGCCCGCTAGTCTATCAGAAGTTCTTGATCCAGGTTCCGCGCTTTGCTGGGGGCTCGGCCGGGGTGAAGCGGCCGTCTTCCTCCAACTCCCTGCGCCAGCGGTATCCCGTCGCAAGGCTCATACCGGACGCCTCGATCCGCTTCTGCAGTTCCTTCGTGCTCACAATCGCGCCAATCGGCAGGGCGTCAAACCATGTGTCGAGGTTGACTTCCTTGACGTAGTCCTCGTCGATCAACTTGAACCGGCCGTTCTGCTCGCGGGTGAAGTTGAGCAGCAGGTCCGGATGGTCGCGTAGATGAATCAAGACTTCTCGATCTCCAGTCCGTTGACCATGGCGCGGGCCGCCTGGGCGAAAGGCTGCAGGAATGTCAAACGAGATCATTGTGGACATACAGGCGTGGAGCGATGCCGACATGAGGAAGTTATTCCGCGAGTGTCCCGAGTCAGGCTTGCTCTTTGGAACGTGCGTCGTCGCAAGCAACGCTGCGCCTCTCTGCGCCAGTGTGCGACGGATTCCCATTGCCCAGGCCATCTCTCGTTTGTTCTGGTCTCCGGAGCCTTCTGGAATCATCGCCTGTAGACCTTCAATAACAAAAAGCCCAACATTGCGAAACCGTGAGAATACGGCCTCAATGCTGGGCGTGGCTGCGATATCTTCAATGCCAAAAATTGGAATGTCCCAATCCCCGTACCCAAGTCTTCGCAACGTCCGGTCTGTTTCGAGTGTCGAGCGGTCGTTGCTGATGTAGACGAACGGGCAGGGGAAGGACTTGAATTTTCCGAAGATCCTCTGTCCGTGGCTCCATTCGTAGAGCAACTGGAACAGCAGGGTAGATTTGCCAATTCCGGACGGGCCTCCAATCAGGTTGATCGTCTCAGTCATCAAAATCTGCTCGATGATGGGCTTCTCTCTGGTCCGGAGTTTCCTCCGCATGTTGATGCGAGATTCTCCGGCCGCAATCGGCTCTCCGATAGCCCACGGGTCAATCGAGTCGCCCTCGTCCATATCGAATGGCGCGGTCTCCTCGAATCCGTGCATGCCGTCTGTAGACGGGGCGTCGTTCTTATTGTCAGTTTCCATTTGAATTGTCGGTCCCTTCTGAATTGGCTCGTTTGAGCCGGTTCGGTAGTTGGCTGCTCCCCACTGACAAATAAAGACTTACGTCTCATTCGCCCAGGCCGTTTGAATGTCGGAAAACGGTCTGTTTTCTGCCCTGTTTGGGCAAGCTGGGAAGCAACGTCAGCGTACCACGGCTCAGGGGAGAGCCCCAAGTCACACTCGGTTGACTGCCCTAGTACCAAGGGGCAGGGGAGTACCGATTTTGCACTCGCCCAAAAATAATTTGAAAAAAGTGTAGACAGACCTAGCAGTTTGCCTTCATGCTGGTATTTCACCGTTCAATGACGGCGAACAAAGACCGGCAGACTCCGGCCGGATCAAATAAGCGGAGTCAGAACTGAAAGGACCCAATCAAATGTCTTTCCTCGATCAAGTAGTTGAAGCAACCAATGAGATGCGCAACATGGAAGTGAATGCGCCTAAGCTGTTCCGTGGACTCGCCAATCCTGTAGGCGCATTCGAGAGCACGGAGGAACTGCTCACTCAGGCAGGTCTGAACTGGAAGGTTTGCGAATTGCCGATCCTGATTCAGGGCACGCGCGAGAATCGTTTGTTCGACGGCAAGAAGGCTCTCGTCCGTTGCGACAACGGCGAGCCCATCGAAGTTGTCAGCGAGAAGTTCAAGGTTCACCAGAACGCGGAGATGGTCGTGGGAATGGGCGAGATCATCCAGGCCGTTAACGGCAAGGTCAATGCCGGTGGCTACATCCCCGAATCCGGCCGTGTGTTCCTCAACGCAATCGCGGATCGCAAGGAAGACATCGCGGCTCCTGCTGGCGGCCTCGGCCACAACTTCACGCAGGGGGCTCAGGGTCGCAACGGCAAGGTAGGCGACATTGTTCGCATGGAGTTTTTTGTTAGCGGCGGCCACAAACCCGGCACTCCTCTGGTCATCAAGGCTCGTGCCATGCGCTTACGCTGCACCAACGGGGCAACCACGTCGGCCATGCAGACGGCCTTCAAAGTCACCCATCGTCAGGCTGTGACGGTCGCGCACATCGAGCAGATCCATCAGTGGGCCTTGGACGCGGTCAAGGACTGGCAATCCTACATCGCCCACGTCCGCAATCTGAACGTCCGGACTCGCAAGGCTGTGCAGGAAGCGATGATCCTGGAGACCGTGGGCGGCCGTGAGTTGCTCGACGCGGCCGTTGCGGTAGGCGTCGGCAAGTCCGAACGCGAAGTCTCGCAGATGTCGGGCGAGGCCATCATCCGCCAGATCATCGCGGCCGACGAGGGCCGCCTGCAGGTCGCTCGCGGATATGACGCGGATTGGCTGCTCAACGATGCCAAGGCCAAGGAAGTCGATATCCCGCGCATTGCAACGCAGGTCTCGGCCACGCTCGGCCGTCAGCCTGGGAGCGAGTTCACTCGCGGATTGCTCAACGACGCCTATCAAGGCATCACGTACCACGTTGACCACGTACGCGGCCGTCAGGGTGGCGCAGCGGTTGAGTCGGCCATCATGGGCGAGGGAGACCGTCTGAAGCGTTCCGCGCTTGTCACGGCCACGCAGTACGCCGAAGTGCTGCATAGCCTGCAGGACGCGGTGCTGGCGTAGTTCCCACGGGGCGTCTCAGGACGCCCCATCTTTTCCTCTCAGGAGCCCATCACCATGTTTTTACTCAAGATCACTCTCGAAGTCGAAAGTTCCAGGCACGCCATTGCTCTGCAGACTGCCCTGCACGCCCTTATCTCACGCGGCCTGCAGACCTCC
>JACCDV010587764.1_pt1 | contig 13406 bp, 17 predicted proteins | sample 7446131 | NCBI WGS metagenome assembly JACCDV01 (sample SAMN15323448, study PRJNA562643) | freshwater metagenome | isolation source: river surface water | place: USA:Blue River Watershed | collected 2017-08-17 | reverse complement strand
CATCCCCTTTGGCGACCAATCTAATCTTGTTGAATTCGACTTCATCCCGCTTCCCGAATGGCCTTGGAAATGACTCAGGCATTTTGGGAACGCACATGGCATTTCATTCGTATCGCGGTCGGATCACTGCCGAGTTTGACGGAATGCTGGACGTCACGACGGAAGGCAAAAGACCTACGTCGGGGTATATTCCACGATTCCGAAATGTGTACCAGCAGGAGACCGATTTCTTACGGGGTTATGCGAGTAACCTAACGGCGAGTCGGGCAGTGGAGAACGCCCAAGACCTGATGGGAGAGTCCTTGAAGCAGGCTTTGGTTAAACCGAAATTGGCCAACTGGCATATTAATGTGGGCATGATGGGCGAGACGATTCCGAAGGCGCATTCGACGGTACGTTTGGATGAACACGCCAAAGACAAATACGGCTTACCACAGCTTCGAGTATCGATTGGCTATGATGAGAACGACGAGAAGATGCTGAAGGACTTTCACCAGCAGTTCACGGACATGTATGAGTCGGCGGGTTTCCATAACATCCAATTAATCGATACCAAACGCCTCCCTGGAAACGAGAATCATGAGATGGGTGGGGTGCGTATGGGCAAGGATCCGAAGACTTCGATGCTGAATGCCTTCAACCAAATGCATCATTGTTCGAATGTGTTTGTGACGGATGGTTCTTGCATGACCTCGACCTCGACACAGAATCCGTCCTTGACTTACATGGCCTTGACGGCGAGGGCGGTGGATTATGCCATCAAAGAAAAGAAAAAACATAATTTTTAACTCATGAATAAAATACCATTCGCCCTATTAATTTCCATTTTGAGTTTAATGATGAATAACAAAACGATGGGCCAAAAATTAGAAATCCCGGGTATTCCCAAAGCGTTGCATTGGGAAAACAAAGCCAAATCTTTCACGATTAATAAGTCCATTCTCCGCATTACTTCTGGGGAAAAGACCGACATGTTCCGGGATCCGAATGTTACCTATAATACCGATAATGCACCGAAATTACTGTTTGAGGCGGATTCGAATTTCGTGTTTACCGCGGCGGTGGAACACGCCTTTGCGAACAAGTGGGATGGAGGAGCACTCGTGTTGAAACAAGACAGTTTGAACTGGGTAAAATGTTGTTTTGAAAAGGATTACACGGGGGCTAGGCGAGTGGTCAGCGTCGTAACCAAAGGCATTTCGGACGATTGTAATTCGGTGGAAATCAATAGCAACAAGGTGTATTTTAAAATCGCCAAGGCGGACAATGTGATTACACTTTATTATTCTCAGACGGGTAAAAACTGGTATTTGTTTAGACACTTTACCTTTGATAGCACGAAGGATTTGAAGATTGGCTTTTTATCGCAATCACCCACCGGGACCGAGTGCAGTGTAACCTTTAGTGAAATCACCTATTCAAGAAATAAAATAAAAGACCCTTATTTGGGCGAATAACCATGACAAAAATCAATCCACACATCCACTTCAATGGCAATACCGAGGAGGCCTTTGAATTTTATCAATCTACGATCGGCGGTGAGCTTCGCGGTATCATGCGATTCAAAGATTTACAAACCGAGGGATTTTCATTTCCGGAAGATGAACTGAATAAAATCATGCACATCAGCTTAGTGCTTGATGACGTGGTTTTGTTAACCGGCAGTGACGTTCCCAGCATGTTAGGCATCGTGAATGAATCTGAAAATCGTAGTAAGATTAGCATCCAAGCGGGCAGTCGGGAAGAAGCAGATGCGCTCTTCACAGGACTATCCGTGGGCGGCGAAGTAGAATTCCCCCAAGGCGACAGTCCTTGGGGTTCCTATTTTGGTGCCTTTCGGGATAAGTATGGGGTAGAGTGGATGATTAATTTTACCGGGATAATTTCCAAACGCTGACCATGTGAAATAAGGCAATAAAGATATTGCTGATAATCACAGGATTCGTAAATGACCCAACCATCAAGGGGCTCAATAGCTTATAAATGATTTGGACCGTTAATAGCGCCATCACAAATTTTGGGTCAAATTTGAAAATTAAGATTGCGGAGGAAATCAGAATCGCTAAGTAAATAGAAAGAAGAATCCTTTGGGCGGGCGTATCTGTCCCATAGGACCTTAATGTCCATGAACTTTTTAAATAAATTCCCGAGCAAACCGGAATCAGGACAAGAATATTTAAAAGAAGAGAGAGTTTTGGAAATAACATAAGTAAGTGATTTGTTGAATTTGGTGGGGCTTCCCAACTTGTTTTGGACGATAAATCTAGTCCCAAATATCCAGCAAAAGCAAGAATAAATATACCAAGACCCCTACGATGATTTCGTTGCGGTACTTTTGAAAAAAAGAGGTTTTTTCGTTCATGATATAATACGTTTTCGACCAACTAATACATAAAGTAATCCAACTAATCCGCCTAAAAAAAGAAAGGCAATCGTCCACATGATTTTCTCGTTACGTTCAATTTTTGCCGATTGCCAAATTTCTAACATCGCAAGAATCGCGACAAGGTAATGAGAAATAATCCCAATAATCAACAATTCCTCCGCGATAGGCAGGTGCATAATTTTAAAGAGAGGGCCAATGAGCTGAAAGGCAAAACTCACCCAGAAAATTTGTTCGAACTTCATAAATTGGTAGTTAATGCGTATGAAATTTAGAGGCTAATGTAGCATTAAAAATCAGTCCAAATAGAATTTCACTCCCAAATTTATTCGAATGCTTGGCTTCTGAACGTAGTAAGATTTTTTTAGTTAGTGTGTAATCAAGGGCTAATGATCGCGTCACATCTTCAAATGCCGCGGGCATGATAACTCCACGAGGGTCCGAATAATATTCCAATCGACCACTCATTCGCAAACGGGAAGCAGGCCTCCAAGTCAAATACATTAATCCGCCATGCCAGGTATTTCCTGATTCCAATCCGAGATCCCAACCAATCGTTCCGCTCCATTTGGCTGATATCGGAATTTGTGCGTATTGGTTAAAAAAGACCCGCGTGCCTTTACCTTGATTTCCCAAAAATTGGCTCGCATTAATCTTCAAGCCGGATGAGGAACTGTATCCAAATTGTGTGCCCAAAGCCGGATTAAATTTGGCAATTTGTTGCCAACCGCTGAGTGCCAACACGCGCATGGAAAATGGCGATTTAGGCGTATAATTCCAGGCAAGCCCTGTCTCGTAATACGGCGAATTCTCCGCCAAGTAACTTCGCGAAAAGAGATCATTCTCAAGGTTTTTTGCAGATTCAAGTCCAATGTGAGATGGGAAAATCCCCACTTGGAGTTGATTCGATGGATTCAACTGATATTGAATGCTTAGTTGATAGACATGTCTCCAAAACTCCGGCTCCGAAGCCAAATTTTTTTGGGCGTAGGTCCCCAGCATAAACGCGCTTTGCAGGGACCATCGTTTGTGTTCCGCCGCGAAATCCAAGATCCCCAGGTTAAGTGCGGGCTGTTGGGTAGTCGTGTGATTGTAAAAAATGGGGGATTTTTGACCTTTTTCAGCATGGACATAATAGACCTCGGAATAGACGTCAGCACGCCATTTCAGGCTATCCGCTTGTGCCAACGCGTGACTCATAACGGCGAACAAACAAAGGGCCAAAACGTGTTTATGCACAGGTTATTTCAAGAGCTTGTGTCGATGAGATTGCCTGCAAATTTGAATAAAAAATGAACACGAAAACCAACTAATATCAAAAACATTGATACCCCCAAACGGGAATAGGCAGGTGAATTTCACCGCCTATTTCGTAATCCTTTTCATTATTTAAACTAAACTCGTGGCACTAGGGCTTTTTCGTGGTTATTTCGACCACGCCATTGGCTCCATTCGTGGGGTATTTGGCAAGGGCTTTTTCGCCTTTGAGGACATTCACCGACTCGATTTTGCTCGGGCTGATTTTATCCAAGTCCAAGTTGCTCATCACCACGCCATCAACGACCACCAAGGGTTTTGCTTGAGTCCACGAAGCGGATGGTTTCAAAATGATACCCGATTTTTCATTGGGAGAAGAGGCGCTAGTTCCCACTTTCTCGGCACGGAAAACGATATTCTTGCCGTCTTTCGATCCTCTAAATTCTACGGTTGTCGAATCCACATAAACCATTTTAACGGTAGGTGCTGGTTCAGGAGCTTCCGGAGCCGCCGGCGCTGCAGCGGGTGGCGGTGGAGGTGGCATATCTTTGGTCGATACCGAGAATACTTTTTTGCCCGTTTTCGGGTCAGAAAAAGTTGTGGAATCCGGACGCATCGTTACGAGGTACTGCGCCCCTGATGCTTTCTTGGCCTTCTTTTCTTGTGCCTTCACTTGAAGGGAAAATACCGCCAAAGTCAAGGCGACAAGTGGCAATACGGCTACCTTTCTGGCGTAGGCGTATTTGGGTGATTTCGATGTTGTTAGCATGATAATTCGTCGTTTAATGGATGAATAATAAAAAGAGTGAGTCGGGTTTAAAAAATGATTCCCATAATAGGATTGTAAAAGCATTTTGGCAAAGGCATCCACCTCGTCCGTCCCCACCGCATCGCGGTCGGCAATAAATTCATGGATGTTTTGCAATTCTTTTTGAATGATCCAGTTAAAGGGATTCATCCAAAAAATCGAACAGATCAATTGACTGATGAGTCGGTCCAGCGAATGCCATTGCTGGATATGGGCCAACTCGTGTTGGAATATTTTGCGTCCCGTTTCGTCATCCATGGAGAGCGATTTTTTCCAAAAGAGGTTTTGGAAAAAGGAAAACGGCGCCTCCTCCAATTCCGTTTCGATGAAATCGAATCCTTCCATGTGCGTCACGGGATTTGTCCTTTTAATGAAGTAGATCCGAAACGCGGAATAAGCTAGGTAGGCAAGCAATAAAGCGCTAATGAGACTTAAGGCGATGACCTCCCATGCGAACTCGGATTGGGCGACAGGAGCTGCGGGTAATGGGTTAATGAAGCGCAAAGCCTGCACGTCGGCAAGCTCTTCCGGCGTATACGTGAACATCGACAATTTTATGAAGGGTATCCATAAACTAAAGAGCATGGACCCTAGCAAGAAAAAGCGATTATAGGCATGGTAAATCGTGTTCTTTAGGAAGATTGAATAATAGCCAAAGAAGATCCCCGATAAAATCGTCGATTTTAGGAGGTAAGTGAAGAGTTCTGCCTTATTCATGGCCTTTGGATTTTAGGTTTTCCAACAGAAGTTCTAGGTCTTCAATCGACATCTGATTCTTATCCACAAGGAAAGAAACGACATTGGCATAAGAGCCCTCGAAAAATGATTCGGCGAGACCCGCCATCCGTTGGCCAGAATAATCCGCCTTCGAAACCTTGGCTGAATAGAGGTTGTTGCGATTCGGATTGGAGATTTGCACAAAATCCTTTTCGACAAGGATCTTCAACAAGGTCGCGACCGTGTTGGAATGGGGCTTGGGCTCAGGTAAAATTTCAATGATGTCTTTCAGGTATCCACCCTCTGGTAAAGTCCAAATGACCTGCATGACCTGCTCCTCCGCTTGTGTTAGTTTTTTCATCTTTCTACGTTTTCGTTGGGACAAATGTATAACTAAATTTTTAGTTACAAAATATTTCTAACTAAATTTTTAGTTATTTTAAATGTGCCTGTTTCAGGCAATTAGGGATATGAATCCTCAAAATTTTAACTAAATTCAAACACCAAACCTATCAAGATAACCATGAAAACGATCGCATTATTGCTTTGCATCTCTTTTGCCGGCTTCGCCCAAAACACCTATAACCTCATTCCTTTGCCGAAGGAAGTTGTGCCACAGACGGGTCAATTTGTGGTGAAGAAATCGACGAATATTACTTATTCGCATCCGGAATTCGCGCCAGTCGCTGAATTATTGCAGGACTATCTTCAAAAAGCGAGCGCTTATACAATCAGCACGAAATTGGCCAAAAGTGGATCGATTCAATTTACCCAAAATACCTCCTTGGGCGAGGAGGCTTATACGCTTCAAATCAGCTCGGGTAAAATTTCCATTCAAGCGAAGACTGGCAAAGGGGCTTTTTATGCATTGCAATCCCTCCTGCAATTGATGCCTTCACAAATATATTCGGGTACCAAATTGGCGGGAGCTATCGCGATTCCCAATGTCCAAATTAAGGATGAGCCAAGATTTTCCTACCGAGGCTTGATGCTCGATGTGGGCCGTTATTATTACCCGGTCGAATCCGTAAAACGCTTCATTGACTTAATGGCGATTTACAAAATGAACACCTTTCATTGGCACTTAACGGAAGATCAAGGCTGGCGGATCGAGATCAAAAAATATCCTTTGTTGACCTCCATTTCCTCGGTCCGGAAAGAGAGTATGCTGGGCCATTACAAGGACCAAAAGTACGACGGTAAACCGCACGGAGGTTTCTACACACAAGAACAAGTGAAGGACATCGTGGCGTACGCGGCCAAAAAATACATCCAGATTATTCCGGAGATTGAGATGCCGGGGCACTCACAGGCGGTATTAGCAGCTTATCCACAGTTTGGGGCGAATGCCGACAAGCTTTACAAGGTCAAAACGAAATGGGGGGTGTCGGAAGATGTCTTATTCCCACGCGAGGAAACCTTCACCTTTTTGGAAGATGTGTTGACAGAGGTAATGGCACTTTTCCCGGGACAATACATTCACATCGGTGGGGATGAATGCCCAAAAACGCAATGGAAGGAGAGTAGGTTTTGCCAAGATTTAATCAAGAAATTAGGGCTCAAAGACGAGCATGAATTACAGAGTTACTTTATTCGTCGGATTGATAAATTCGTCACGTCAAAAGGCAAGAAGCTATTAGGTTGGGATGAAATCCTCGAAGGGGGTCTATCTCCGAATGCAATGGTCATGTCCTGGCGCGGGACGAAAGGAGGAATCGAAGCGGCGAAGCAAAATCACGATGTAGTGATGTCTCCGAATTCCTATTTCTATTTGGATTATTACCAAGCAGATCCGAAAACGGAGCCGATTGCGATAGGCGGAAATTTGCCTTTGAGCAAGTGTTATTCTTTTGAGCCCAACTTGCCTGAATTGACCGCAGAAGAGGCTAAGCATGTCGTAGGTATTCAGGCCAATGTCTGGACGGAATACATCAGCAATATTGGCTACGCAGAATACATGACCTATCCGCGCGCATTGGCACTTTCAGAAGTAGCATGGTCGGCAAAGGAATCCAAAAACTACGCAGATTTCAAGAAGCGCTTAACGGGTCATTTGCCCTATATGGATGCGATGAAGATTAATTACTCGAAGGCCTTTTTAACGCAACCATAATTCAAAAAGGGCTGCCTCTTAAATGGAAGCAGCCCTTTTTATTTGCCATTCTATTCCCTTAATCCGCATAAAACTTGCGGTACAACTGACCCGAAATGAAGACGGCGTTGGTACCTTTATTCTGCTCAGACCAAGCCTTGAACTTCGGATGGTCGTGAATCAATTTGTATTCCGCCTCTGAACTCCAGTGTCCAATCGTGCAACTGCGGTATTTGCTTGTCGTATCCGACGCCGCCAATTTCAAATGGGTGTAATAGTTTTTGGGATAACCCATCTCCGCCATGATGGCATTGATTTCTTTTAAACTAGCGATGTAGGTTTTTTCCATGTCCGCATTTTTTACGTCGTAAAAATGGACTGAATTGATGGCATGTTGTGCGGATGCCGAACGGCTGATGCCTAAGCCAAGGACAAGAAAAAGGATGATTTTTTTCATGGTATGTTTGTTTAAGTTTTATTGTTTTTTGTAAAGAAACCACATGGCACGTGTGATCATGGCCGGCGTCACGGAGACATGCGTCTCATCCGCAAATTCCACAAATTGGGATTTCATATCCGGATAATGTGTTTTTAATACGCGTTCAAAATCCCGTAAATCCTCGATCCCGTCTTTCGCCTCTAAACTCCCAAAAGATAAGAACGCGCGCACCGGATAACTCTTATGCGTCTCAGCATATTTGGCTTCGATGCGACGGATTTCATTCTGAAGCCAAAGTCGTTGGGAAGAACTATTAATCGCAAATCGCTTAAATAGATCCTTGGTCCCAAACATCAGGTAAGCCACATATTGACCACTCAACGAATGCCCAGCAATTCCTCGATCACCATTGCATCCGTATTTCCCCTCCACCAAGGGAAAAATCTCCTGAGTAAGTGTTTTGAGGAATGCATCTCCTTTGCCTGAATGGAGACTACCTACGGGTAATTTGAAATACCTCGCTGCGCCCACGTCATTAAGCGTGTCGACCGTAAAGGTGTAGTCGGGCCAGCGGTTAATCAACCACTCGCTGGTCGTTTTTTCGGGGCCCGTAATGGTCACAACGACCACGTCCTCGATAAGATTCTCCATTTGTAAAACCCGGTGCGCACCATGTGCCATGGCTGCGGAATAGTATCCATCTAAAATGTAATAGAAGGGATATTTCTTGGAGGCATTGTAGTCTTCGGGTACCGAAACTTCGATGGAGTAATGTGTCTTGTTCGATTTTGAATCCAATTCAAATTTGTTGACCAAAGGATATTGCGCTTGAACTCGTAGCGCAGCAAAAATGAAGAGAACTAGGAATATAAGTTTAATCTGTTTCATCGCGATTATTTTATGAGGTATTGCCCCAATTGTTGGTTGTACCATAGGTTATCATCAAAATCTTGTTCTTCGATAATCTTACCATCTCTCATTTTAACCAGGGTTACGCCCGACAAGTCCATCGGCTTGCCTGTGGCGGTATGAGTACCCTTAAAATTCCAGTGTTTTACTAGTTTGTCGCCGTGCCCCCATACATCAATGAAGGTAAATTTGATATCAGAAAAAGTCGTTAAATAGTAATTAAATGACTTCTTAAATCCTTCAATACCTTGGGCCCTTATTTTTTCTTTTTGATTTAATAAAATCACGTCGGCCGCAAAGTTCTTTTCATTGACTTGGTCGATGTCGCGCTGATTAAAGATTTTGTCCCAGGTTTCCATATACATTTTGATGTTGGCGGCCACATGTTGTTCCGCTTGCAGCAGCTCGGCGCATTCTTTTTTGGTTTGAGCGTGAGCCAGCATAGGGCACAAGGCAAATAGGAGGTAAATAAGTTTTTTCATGGGTTAACATTTGTTTACCCAAACCTATTAAATCTGAAAGGAAATGAAGACTAAATTAGGCCTTCCTTGTTCCCATTTCGGGAGAGGGAACATTTGGGCATAAAAAAAGCCGACCATGCGGTCGGCGAAATTAGCTTATTTATTATTCCATCCCTCTATAATCCCGGTTTTGAAGTCGGTGTAGTTGGAGATCAAATAAATGACCAAAACAATCAAAAGAATGATTTTCCAGTTGTTTTTGATGAGCGTTTTCAGGTCTGAGATGAGTTGGTTCATATCCGTGATTTTAATGGTGAAATTAAATTCATAGGGTTTGGCGTCCGATTTCGGTGCTACATTCGATAGGTCTACATTCAATGCCTCTCCAAGCACTTTTAGGGAGTATAAGCTCGGCTTGACTTCGTTGTTCTCAATTCGCTGAATGGTCCGAAGCGTTAAGCCCGACTTTTCAGAGAGTTCTTTTTGAGAATAATTTAACCCGGTTCGAAGTTCCTTTACTCGTTCACCAAATTCCATTTGCAAATATGTTTAAAAGATTGATCATAAAATCGACAGGAATGCGCCATTTGGCCGACATTTGGCTTGTCGTGTTATTTTTCAGGTAGTTATAAAGCGTTTCAATCTGTGGCCTGTTTTCCACTAGCTTTTCGCCCGTGGTCCAGGCTTTCTGCGCATTGCCTAAATTGGGAAGGGCAAACTTACCCTGTGAGACCGAATACATCCAACATAAATCGATGAAATTGAGGTATAAGTTTAGCGTGTAAAATCCGGATGCCATTTGCATTTCGAATCCCATTTTTCGGAGGGTTCTTTGATTGAAAAAATAGGACGTGCCGACAACCTGCACGGACGGTAAAATCTGCTTCGACTCAATCAATTCGATCAATTTTAGGATGCCCTCCAAGTGATACATGAATATCGTATTACGAAAGCCTCGACCCGCTTTCGTATTTCGCATGACCATCAGGTAATCAAAACTTGTACCGCTGTGTAAATCGATTTGCTTGTCGGTCGCCATATAACCCAATAGCATGGGGGAATAATATCTATAGGACCCTATCAACGTAAAAAAGGGGGTAAAGGCAAATTGGGCAAAGGGGATATAAGGCAGAAAAAGCAGATAATACACCGGGGAGGTATAGGCCCATTCGATGATGAGGATAGCAGGGGCAAAGCCAAGGATCAACAACAGTAAAGTGGCCAACCAAAGCAAGGCTTTCGGTAAAGAATAAAAATCATTCATGTGTATAAATGCAATTTGAACGGAAAATAAATGAAATTCTACCACTTATGTAAATTCGATTTCAAAAAATAGGTGATGTGTTGTATTTTTCGACATGAAAAAATACGGCATCAATAAATTTCTATACCTCGGATTTGTCCTACTGGGTTGTGTAGAACTCTACCAAAAATCCATTGGCGATGCGCTCATTTATTTGGGAATTGCCTTGGCATTTGATCCATTTAACCCGGAACAAGCTTGGGCGGAAAGACCCGGCTGGCAAAAATTAGCCTTAGTGACGCACTTGTCCATCGTATTGGGTTTGGTGTTTATCGAGATATTAAATGCATTTGTCTTGAAATGAAATCCGCTAGGTTAAACATTTTCATCTATGCGGCATGTTTACTCGTGGCGGCTGTAGGCATTCTGTATGCCCAGGAAATAAAGACAAGTTATACGGGGTTGCGAATTTGGGAATGGAAAAATATAGCTTGGCTCGGATTGGGAGTACCCTTTCTGTTCCTGCAATCCGCGGCTGGCTTGCCTAATTTCATCGATACAAATATCCCAAACAAACATCGGTTTTTACGGCCCCTGGTATTCGGGGCGTTATTTGGAATCCTCGATATTTTGGTCATTAAAGTTCTCCAACATCCCGAATCATATACCGAGCTCCCTCCGTTTTTACAGCCTTTCCCCTATTCGATTTTCTTGTTCTTTTCGGGGGCTTTGGAGGTAGAAGTATTTTACCGACTCATTCCGATGACCCTCCTACTTTTGCTAGGAAACAAGATTGCGAATGGGAAATATTACGACCATTTTATGTGGTCGGCAATTATACTTACCGCACTTCGAGAACCGCTGGAGCAATTCCCTACGGGTCAAATTGCTTACATCTTTTATGCCTTCCTGACGGGTTTAGGCATGAACGCTTTGCAGGCGTATTATTTCAAAAAGGCAGGATTTCTCGCTTCGTTGAGTTTGCGATTGGGCCACTACCTATTTTGGCATATTTTATTGGGGGTATATGTTCAATTCGTGGAATTGCAATAAGCATGCATATAAGTACAACACGATTAATTCCCGTGTGAAAGGCGTTCCACAATTCAAGTGGTAATTAAGTACAATAACTAGAAATTAATTTCGTATTATTAATTATCCGTTGGATAATCTATCAATCATTAATTAACCTACCCTATGAAAAGTGTATTTATCCTTTTATTCGTGTTCCTTGGTTGGACTACACTCGCCCAAGATGGAACCATCTATCCTTTGGAGGCCCCCAAAGAACCTAATGCAATTCCTTTGGGTACCGGTTCCGTGAAGGACCAACCCGCCCCTGAGACTTGGTTCCGCCAATGGGGGGATCCGATGGCACGTAATATTTCCACCGCCACATTAACGCCCTTCTTTCCGGAAAAGGGGACGGCAAATGGTACCGCGGTGATTGTGGCACCCGGCGGAGGATACCGCTGGCTTTCCATGGGCAACGAAGGATGGGAAGTAGCCGAGGCACTTGCCAAAAAAGGCATAACCGCTTTTGTGTTAAAATACCGCCTTTTCCCGACGGCCGAAAAACTGGAGGATTTCACCGCCTGGATGAATCGCCCACGTCCGGCTCCTCAGAAAACAGATAGCACAGCGAAAAATACGAATCCCATGGCACAATTGGATCTATCGAATCAATTGGAAGATGCCGAAGCCGCTTATGCGATGATTCTCAAAAATGCCTCTGCGTGGGGTGTAGATACCAAGCGTATCGGTATGATTGGATTCTCGGCGGGAGCCGGTTTGACGATGCATGCGACACTCCATTCGAAAACGATGAAATTAGCCTTTATCGGTCCGATCTATGGAGGCATGGGGCCTGTCAAAGTACCCGAAAACGCACCCCCCATGTTTAACGCCATCGCATCGGATGATTTCTTATTTAACGCGCAATTTGGGATTATTGAATCTTGGTTTAAGGCAGGTCGGCCCGTCGAGTTTCACCTCTACCAAAACGGTGGCCATGGCTTTGGTTTAGGCAACCCGAATCGAACGAGTAATAAATGGTTTGATGCATTCACGCATTGGTTGGATGTCAATAAATTTTTAGTGGCCGAAAAGACCAAATAAGATTGCCATGATTCATCGCTTGTTTTATCAAAGCCTAAATCCAACCAATAGCATCGCGCTCGACCTCAGCGCTGCGAATACAGATTTAAACGCCGAAATCTTTGGAGATATTGAGGCATTTACCAAATACATCGATGCAAAATTGGATGGAAAGATTGGCTATGGGGGCTACCTGGAACATCGAGTGATTTACGAGGCGCATGACAACTTTGCGACGGATTCGGCAGATTTCCGAAACATTCATTTGGGAATGGATTTTTGGACGAAAGCTGGCACGCCGGTTATGGCACCTTTGGATGGAGTGGTGCACAGCTTTCGGGTTAATCCGGGTTCGGGGAATTATGGGCCGACCATCATCTTATATCATCCTGTGGAAGAAATTTATAGCTTGTATGGGCATTTGGCGAGTGCGGATTTGGCCCACATACAAATAGGGGATTCGATTTCGCAAGGGCAAGAACTTTGCCATTTGGGAGAGGCCCATGAGAATGGGAACTGGCCACCGCATTTACATTTTCAATTGATCCGAGATCTGCAAGGGATGAACGGAGATTATCCGGGGGTTTGTTCGCAAAGAGATGTGGATTTTTATAGGGATAATTGCCCAGATCCTACGAAATATTAGTCGGATTAAATCAGGAATCAAGCCGAAATTTGAAACCTCAAAAACAAAACAATGAGGAAAAAAATGACCACGATGGCCAATAAAAGGATTTTTTCTCTACCGAGTTGTTTTTGATTTTTTTTCACTTTTTAAGATGAGGGCTTAGATTAAAAAATGAAAATATCCCGCATGGGAATCGCCAAGGTGTGCGTGATATTGTAAATCTGGTAGATACTCGTATTTATTTCCCCGAGTTCGATTCTGCGCAATTGTTTGCTTTCGATTTCCGCTTCATTGGCAAGTTTTTCGATGGATAAACCCTTCTCAATGCGTTTCTCCCGGATCTTTGTACCAATCTTAACAACAAGCTCCTCT
>JACCDV010060059.1_pt1 | contig 13407 bp, 13 predicted proteins | sample 7446131 | NCBI WGS metagenome assembly JACCDV01 (sample SAMN15323448, study PRJNA562643) | freshwater metagenome | isolation source: river surface water | place: USA:Blue River Watershed | collected 2017-08-17 | reverse complement strand
ATTACTCCTTCTTGTCGCCTTCAGCAGCAGCGTCCGACTTCGCGCCACGCGGGATCACGGCGACGGCGATGGTCGGGTTGTCCTTCGCATGCACGGCGGTCACGCCGGCCGGCAGCTTCAGGTCCGCGACGTGGAACGACGCGCCTTCGGTCATACCCGACAGGTCGACTTCGATGAACTCCGGCAGGTCCTTCGGCAGGCAGCTGACATCCAGCTCGTTCAGCACGTGGCTGATCACGCCGCCCGACAGCTTCACGGCCGGCGAGGTCTCGGCATTCACGAAGTGCAGCGGCACTTTCACGTGGATCTTCTGGTTCGGGTCAACGCGCTGGAAATCGACATGCAGCACCAGCTGCTTGTAGGCGTGCATCTGGAAGTCGCGCAGCACGACCTTCTCGGCCTTGCCATCGACCTTCATGTCGAGGATAGACGAGTGGAACGCTTCTTTCTTCAGCGCGTGATACAGCGCATTGTGATCGAGCGCGATATTGACCGGGGCTTCGGTGCCACCGTAGATGATGCCGGGGGTCTGGCCCGCACGGCGCAGGCGGCGGCTCGCTCCGGACCCCTGCTCGGTACGTGGGAATGCTACGACTTCCATGTTGAACTCCTGTTTCGGGCTTGCGCCCGTCGGTTAAGTCCCCCGCGACCAGGGGACGGCAAAAAGGGATCACGCTTGCGCGCCATCCCGAATTCTTTCTACCGGATGCTTATTCGCCGCCGGCTTCGTCTTCAGCGAACAGCGACAGCACCGAATCACCGCGGCTGATACGGCGTATCGTCTCGGCCAGCAGCGGTGCGCACGACAGCTGGCGGATCTTGCTGCAAGCCTTCGCCTGCGCATTCAGCGGAATGGTGTCGGTGACGACCAGTTCATCCAGCGGCGACTTTGCAATACGCTCGATGGCCGGGCCCGACAGCACTGCATGCGTACAGTACGCGACCACCTTTTTCGCGCCGCGCTCTTTCAGCACTTCGGCAGCCTTGGTCAGCGTGCCGGCGGTGTCGACCATGTCATCCATGATCACGCAGTTGCGGCCTTCGACTTCGCCGATGATGTTCATCACTTCCGACACATTGGCCTTCGGGCGGCGCTTGTCGATGATCGCGAGGTCGCAATTGAGCTTCTTCGCGAGCGCACGCGCACGCACCACGCCGCCAACGTCCGGCGACACCACCAGCAAGTCTTCGTAATTCTTGTGCACCAGGTCGCTCAGCAGCACTGGCGACGCGTAGATATTGTCGACCGGGATGTCAAAGAAGCCCTGAATCTGGTCCGCATGCAGGTCCATGATCAGCACGCGCTCGACGCCGGCTTCCTGCAGCATGTTGGCCACCACCTTGGCCGAGATCGCGACGCGCGCTGAACGCGGGCGACGATCCTGGCGCGCATAGCCGAAATACGGGATCGCAGCGGTGATGCGACCGGCCGACGCACGCTTCAGCGCATCGACCATCAGCATGATTTCCATCAGGTTGTCGTTGGTCGGCGCGCAGGTGGACTGCAGCACGAAAATGTCCTTGCCGCGGACGTTCTCGTTGATCTCGACCATGATCTCGCCATCGGAGAATTTCGACACCTCGGCCTTGCCCAAGGCCAGGCCCAGCTGGCTGGCGACGCCGGCGGCGAGATCCGGGTTCGCGTTCCCGGTAAACACCATCAGGTTCTCGTGGACCATGGGATCCGAAAGCCTTCTTCAAAAGTTTGAAAAGCCGGCTGGAGGACGCATGTCCTGAGCCGGCTTTTTTGTCCGTGCCGCGTGCACCGGAACGGGGCCAGATGCGCGCAAGCTGCGGGATTGGATTACGTTTTTGCTATCCCGGCCGCCCGCCACTGCATGGCGACCAAAACTGATGGCAGGGGAACAAGGATTCGAACCTTGGAATGCCGGAATCAAAATCCGGTGCCTTAACCAACTTGGCGATTCCCCTACACAACCTGTTGCCGGGCCAGACAGCCCGGCGAATTCTTCACGATGGCAGCAGCGAGGCCAGCGGGTGCGCGTCCAGCGTCCTGGTCTTCCAGCCTCGCCACGCGGGAGGCAGGTCCGCGAGCGCGGCATCTGCGTCGGACTCCGTGACAAATGCGGCGAACACACAGGCGCCGGAGCCGGTCATCCGGGCTTCGCCATGGTTCGACAGCCAGCGAAGGGCGTCTGCAACCGGGGGAAAAGCGCGGGCGGCTACTGCTTGCAAATCGTTTCTTCCAAACCCGGGGAGGCGATTGGAAAAGTCCGACATTCTGACGGGTTTGCTGTCCCTTGTCAATTCAGGATCGCGGAAGATCACCGGCGTCGGCACTGCCACCCCCGGATGGACCAGCACGAACCAGGACGGCGGCGTATCGACGGCGGTCATCAACTCACCGATGCCCTCGACGAAGGCATTGCGGCCCGACAGGAAGAACGGCACATCCGCACCCAGCTGCAGCCCGAGCTGCATCAGTTCGGTTCGGCCAAGGCCCAGCTGCCACAGGTGGTTCAGCGCAATCAGCGTGGTCGCGGCGTCGGTCGAGCCGCCGCCGATGCCGCCGCCCATCGGCAGCCGTTTGTCTATTGCGATATCGACGCCGGGCACCTGCTGCCCGCGTGCCGCCGCCGTCGCTTGCAGCAGCCGCGCCGCGCGCACGACCAGGTCAGCTTCGGCCGCTACGCCCGGCAGCTCGGTGCGGCGCACGATTGCGCCATCGTCGCGCAGATCGAAATGCAGCGTGTCGCCGAGTGCGATCAGCTGGAACACCGATTGCAGCAAGTGATAGCCATCATCGCGACGACCGACGATATGCAGGAACAGGTTCAGCTTGGCCGGCGCTGCGCAATCATGCAGCGAGCGCAGGCGCATGCCCTCGGCAGGAGCGTCGCCCGTGCTGCTCATCGCTGCTCCGGCTGCCAGTCGTCGATCACCAGCCGCAGCGCGATCTCGCCGGCATCGGCCTCGATGCGCGAGAAGTCGATGCGCTTGGGCACATGGCGGCCATCGATCTGCTGCCAGCTCATGTAGCGCACGCGCCAGCCATCGCCTTCCTGTTCATTGCCGTCGCCGACCGGCACCGCCAGCAGCTCGCCCGCCAAGGTGCGCACGAAGCCCTGCAGCCAGTAGCGCAGGCCTTCGACCGGCAGCGGCCAGCCGAGCACGGTGCGGGTCAGCGCGCTGGCGTCGGCCGCTTCGGCGGTTGGCTTGCCGGACTGTTCGAGGATTGCGCTGCCGGGCAGCAGCGTGATGCGCGCCAGCGTCTGCCCGAGCGGCGACGCCAGCTCGATGTCGGTGCGCGTGGCGCTCTGCTGCCAGACGAACTTCCCCTGCAGCGATTGCGGTTTGCCATCCTGCTGGTAGCGCACGGCCAGCCGGCCGCCGACGCTGATGTGTTCATGGAACTGACGCGCGCTGTCCGGGGCCGGTGCCGGCGTCGGTGCCAGCGTGCCGCAGCCGGCCAGCGTCAGCACTGCGAGGAATGAAAGCGAGCATGACAGCGCGCGCAGGACGGGCTTCATCGACACCGGCAGTATCGACAGTATCGACAGCGTCCGCATCATCGGCAACTTCGGCATCATCGGCAGCTTCGGCATCACCGGCAGCCGCGCCGACGCCAGCCATGCGCTGCGTCGGATCAAAGCTTCACCTGCAGCCGCTGCAGCGTGCCCTTCAGGGTCTCGTTCTTCGGGTCTTTCGCATTCGCGTTACGCCACAGCTGCTTCGCCTCGTCTTCGCGGCCGCGTGCCCACAGCACTTCACCGAGGTGGGCGGCGATTTCCGGATCAGGCTTGATGCCATACGCGCGGCGCAGCGTCGCTTCCGCCTTTTCCAAGCGGCCAAGCCGGAATTCGACCCATCCCAGGCTGTCCATGATGTAGGGGTCATCCGGTGCGAGCTCGGTCGCTTTCTTGATCAGGTCATAGGCTTCCGCGAGACGTACGTTACGGTCCGCGAACGAATAGCCGAGCGCGTTGTACGCATGCTGATTTTCCGGCGCGACCTCGATCATGTGGCGCAGCGAACGCTCCATCACGTCGAATTGCTTGAGCTTCTCGGCCAGCATCGCATGCTCGTACAACAGGTCGACATTGTCCTTGTTCGATTCCAGTGCATCCGCGATCAGGCGCAACGCGTCGCTGCCGCGCCCCGCGTCGCGCAACAATTGCGCCTCCGCGATCAGCAGCCGGATGCGCTCATCGTCGCTGCCGACTTCGGCCTGGTTCAGCAACGCGCGCGCGGCGTCGAGCTTGCCGCTCCGAGCGGTCAGTTGCGCACGCTTCAGCAGTGCCGCAGTCGCGTTCGGCTGATTGCTTTCATCTACCAGCTCCAGCCATTTCAGTGCGCCGGCCAGGTCATTGCGCTCCTCCGCAATCTGCGCCAGCACCATCAGTGCCTGCGACGCATCGCGCTCACGGTCCGGTTTGCCGTCCAGGGACTTGATATAGGCCGACAGATAGGTTTCCGCATCCTTCAGCTCATTCGCCTGCACCGACAGCAGGCCGAGCGCATACAGCGTGGTCTGGTCCTTCGGGTATTGCTGCAGCAGGGTCTGGAATTCTTTCTTTGCATCGGCCAGCTTGCCCTGCTCGAACAGCATGCGCGCATACGCGAGCCGTGCTTCGCGTGCTTTGGGGTTCTTTTGCAGGAACTCCGCCAGCGATTTCGCCGCCTCGGCCTTGTTCTCGATGATCTGCGCCAGCGTCAGCGCCGCGAGCTCGGAATTCGGGTAACGCGTCAGTGCATCGCGCGCCTCGCGCAGTGCGGTCGCGCGGTCGCCGCTGACCATGGCCACTTGTGCCAGCGTCAGTCGCGCATCGAGCGAATCACGATAGGGGTCCAGCAATTCGCGCAGCAGCGCGATCGCGCGCGCCCGATCCTGCACGCGTGCCAGCTGGCGCTGCACGGTCGCGATCGCGATCGGCAGCGTTGCCGGCGTGGCAGCCGCCAGTTGGCGTGCCAGCGCCTGTTTGGCATCGTCGAAGCGGCCATTCGCGAGCTGCAGGCCCAGCATCGCCTGTGCCGCTTCTTCCGATGTCGGCGCCAGCTGATGCCACAGCTGTGCGGCCTTCAAGGCTTCCTGCGCCAGCGAGCCCGACAGCGCAAACTCCAGCGCACGGCGCGCGAGGCGCGGGTCGCCCGAACCGCGCGCGATCGACAGCATGGTCGCGTACGCCGCGAAATGCTCGCCGCGCTGGTTCGCGAGTTCGGCCGACAGGAACTTGTACATCAGCTCCTCAGACAGCGCGACTTTCGGCAAGCCGTCCGACACCACGCCGGCGTCGTTCGCCGGCGGTGGTGCCGACCAGGCCGTGCCGGTCGCTGACAGCAGCGCGGACAGCGTTAGAATGAGCGAGAAATTTTTCAAGGGTTTTTCCTGCGCGGCCGGGCCACGGTAGGGTGCAGCGAACAGATGCAGCAAACCGATGCCGCAAACGAGAAAGAATTTTACGACGAAAGCCCGAATCCCCGTGCCGCCTGCATCCCCTTACTTTGCGCCGTGCGGCCAGCCCTTCCTGAACGCTGTCCGCCATGCCTGAATTGCCCGAGGTTGAAGTCACGCGTCGTGGCATTGCGCCGCATGTCGAAGGCCGCACCGTGAGCGGCGTCGTGATGCGACGCAGCGGACTGCGCTGGCCTTTCCCGCCCGGCTTGCCCGCCTTGCTGACCGGCCGCCGCATCGAAGCCACCGGCCGGCGCGGCAAATACCTGTTGATCCGCTTTGCGCATGGCACGCTGATTGTCCACCTCGGCATGTCCGGCCATTTGCGCATGCTCACGCCCGGCGTGCCGCCGCAAAAGCATGACCATTTCGATCTGGAGCTTGGTACCCAGGTCATGCGTTTTACCGACCCGCGCCGCTTTGGCGCCGTGCTGTGGCATGCGCAGGAAGACGGTGACATCGAGGAACACATGCTGTTGCGCAGCCTCGGCGTCGAGCCGCTCGGACGGCTCAGTGCCGAGGCGCTGGCGCACCGGCTGCATCAGGAAAGCCGCACGCGCAGTGCTGCCATCAAGCAGGTGCTGCTGGCCGGCGATATCGTGGTCGGCGTCGGCAACATCTATGCCTGCGAAAGCCTGTTCATGGCCGGCATTCATCCGAACACGGCGGCGCGCCGCATTTCACTGCCGCGCTACCAGAAACTGGCCGCTGCGATCCAGCGCGTGCTGGCCGCCGCCATCGAGCAAGGCGGCAGCAGCCTGCGCGACTTCATCGGCGCCGACGGTGCGTCCGGCTATTTTCAGCAGAGCTATTTCGTGTACGACCGCGAAGGCGAGCCCTGCCGCCAGTGCGGCAGCACCGTGCGCCGCATCGTGCAGGGCCAGCGCTCGACCTTCTATTGCGTGCGGTGCCAGAAATGAAGCGTGTGCTCGACACGCAGGAGGTCAACGATCCTGCCGCACTCGCCGACCCGTCGTTCAGCCGTGCACTGATCTTCTGGCAGAAGCGCCACGGTCGTCACCAGTTGCCGTGGCAGCAGACGCGCGACGCCTACCGTATCTGGCTCTCCGAGATCATGCTGCAGCAGACGCAGGTCGCGACTGTGATCCCATACTACGCGCGCTTCCTCGAGCGTTTTCCCGATGTGCAGGCGCTGGCAGCGGCACCGGTCGGCGACGTGATGGCATTGTGGGCCGGCCTCGGTTATTACACCCGCGCGCGCAACCTGCATCGCTGTGCGCAAGCAGTGGTTGCGCAGCACGGCGGTGAATTCCCGCGCGAGGTCGGGCAATTGGCCGCGCTGCCCGGCATCGGCCCGTCAACGGCGGCTGCGATCGCAGCGTTTGCGTATGGTGCGCGTGCCGCGATCCTCGATGGCAACGTCAAGCGTGTGTTTTGCCGCGTGTTCGGCATCGACGGTTTCCCCGGCGCGTCATCCGTCGAGAAAGCCCTGTGGCAGCGCGCCGCGGCGCTGCTGCCGCACAAGGATATCGAGGCCTATACGCAAGGCCTGATGGACCTGGGGGCGACGCTGTGCACGCGCAGCCGGCCCCGCTGCGATGCCTGCCCGATGCAAGCGCGCTGTGTCGCGTTTGACACCGGCCGCACGGCTGAACTGCCGGCGCGCAAGCCGAAGAAAGCAGTGCCGGAAAAATCTACCGTGATGCTGGTGGTGCTGTACAAGGGCGAGATATTGCTGGAGCAGCGGCCGCCGCAAGGCATCTGGGGTGGCTTGCTGTCCCTGCCGGAATTGTCGCGGCTGGGTGAGGAAAGTCTCGAACCCGAGCATGGCGAGATAGCGCTGGTTCTGGCGGCCTTCGGTGACGTGCACGCGATCGAACCACTGCCAGCCTTCACGCATGCGTTCACACATTACCGGCTCAATGTGCAGCCGCTGACGGTCCGCCTCGGCAAGCGCTACCAGGCCGCTGCGCAGTCAGGCTATGCGTGGCACGCGCTTGCGGGCATCGCCGGTTCGGCCTTGCCAGCGCCGGTCAGGAAGTTGCTGGAGCGGCTCTGACGCGCAACGCTGCCAGCAGCCGATGACGGGCGCGCTTGAAGCCGGCGCTCAGTCCAGTTCGCGGTGCCGCACCAGCACGCGCGCATGTTCACGGAAGTGCGCCGCCAGCCGTTCGACCATGAACACCGAGCGGTGCTGGCCACCGGTGCAGCCGATCGCCACGGTCAGATAGCTGCGGTTGTCGCGCTGGAAGGCAGGCAGCCATTTGTCGACGAAGCCGCGGATATCGTCCAGCAGGCTCATCGCATCCGGTTGCGCTGCGAGGAACTCGATCACGGGCAGGTCACGCCCGGTCAGCGGGCGCAGCTGCTTGTCGTAGTAGGGATTGGGCACCACGCGCACGTCGAACACCAGGTCTGCATCCAGTGGCACGCCGTACTTGAACGCAAAGGATTCGAACAGCAGCGTCAGCGGCGCCGGCTTGGCCTGATGGATCAGTTCCTTGATCCACGCGCGCAGCTTGTTGGCCGACAGCCCCGACGTGTCCAGCAGATAACCGAGGCCTTCAACCTCGGCCAGCATCTCGCGCTCCTGCCGTATGCATTCGATCAGGGTCGGGTCAGGCTGCTGCGCCGCCTGCGCGCTCTCTTGCGCGATCCGGTGCGACAGCGGATGGCTGCGGCGCGTTTCGGAAAAACGGTTGATCAGGGACTCGGTCTTCGCGGTCAGGAAGATCACATCCAGATGATGGCCTTGCGCCTTCAGCCACGCGACATCGGCCGGCAGCGCTGCCAGCGACGATGCACTGCGTGCATCGACCGCCACCGCGAGATTGGTCGCACCTTCTTCCATGCGGGTCGCCACCAGTGCGCGCAGCAAGGAAGGCGGCAGGTTATCGACGCAGAAGTAACCGGCGTCTTCCAGCGCGTTCAGGCAAACCGATTTGCCCGAGCCCGAAATGCCTGTGAGGAGAATGATGCGCATACGGGCATCATAGCGGAAGACGCTTGCGCTTCGCTCATTCGCCGCCCATCGCGCGCTGCTGCCGTTCCATGAAGTTGGCCAGTGTGTCGATGCCGCGCATCTGCAGGATGGTGTTGCGCACCGCGGCTTCCAGCAGCACCGCGATGTTGCGGCCGGCCTCGACCGGGATCACCACCTTGCGGATCGGCAGTCCCAGTACTTCCTGCGTCTGGTGGTGCAACGGCAACCGTTCGTAGTTTTCTTCCAGCGTCTTGCGGCGCACCAGGTGCACGATCAGTTTCAGGCGCATCTTGCGGCGCACCGCCGTCTCGCCAAAGATGGTCTTGATATCCAGCAGGCCAAGGCCCCGCACTTCGAGCAGGTTTTGCAGCAGTGTCGGGCAACGGCCTTCGATCATGTTGGGCGCAATGCGTGAAAACTCGACCGCGTCGTCAGCCACCAGACCGTGGTTACGCGAAATCAGTTCCAGTCCCAGTTCGCTCTTGCCCAGCCCGGATTCACCGGTAATCAGCACGCCCACGCCGAGCACGTCCATGAACACGCCGTGCATGGTCACGCGCGTGGCCAGCTTCTTCGACAGATACACGCGCAGGTAGTCGATCACCTGCGCCGCCGGCATCGTGGTGGTCAGCAAGGGAATCTCGTGCTCGTTACAGAGCGGCACGATCATCGGATGCGGGTCCAGCGACTGCGCAATGATGAACGCGGGCGGGTCGCCGCTGACCAGTTCGCGCGCATGCGCAAGGCGGCTGTTGTCGGAGATGCGGTGCAGGTAATCGTTTTCCTGCGGGCCGAACACCTGGATACGACCGGGGTGGATCAGGTTCAGGTGACCGACCTGATCAGCGGCCGATGCGGCATCGCCATAGATCAGGCGTTCACCGCCGGACTGGCCGGCCAGCCATGCCAGCTTCAGTGCTTCGAGGTTGTCCTCGTATAGCTGCTGTATCGACAGCGGAGTATTGAGAGGCATGTCGGTCGGGCGCGCCTTTACGCGACGCTGCGCTCCGGCGGATGCCAGTTGACGAGGCGGGTGTGCAGCAGCGCGGCGTCGGCTTCTTCGCTCATCGCCAGCCGGAATCCCTTGTCCGAAAACATTTCAGCGATCTCGGACAGTATCTCCAGATGTTGCTGCGTCACATTGTCGGGGATCAACAGGAAGATCAGCAGCTTGACCGGTTCACCATCCGGCGATTCGAACGGTATCGGGTCCGACAGTCGCACGAAGGCTGCGAGTGGCGCTTTCAGGCCCTTGATGCGACCGTGGGGTACCGCAACGCCGTGGCCAAGCCCGGTCGAGCCGAGCCGCTCGCGCGCAAACAAGTTGTCCGATACGGTCGAGCGCGCGATGCCGCAGTTGTTTTCGAAGATCAGTCCCGCCTGTTCGAATGCGCGTTTCTTGCTGGAGCATTCGAGGTCCAGCACCACATTCTTGGCAGGGAGGATTTGGCTGAAGTGAGTCATGGTGCGTTGCACAATAATACGTTCGCCGTGCATTATAGGAGCTTTTTCGGGGCACGGCGACGCACGGTCATGGTCGTGGCGGGACTTGTTCGGAGATGGTGTGCTGCATAGCAAAATTGCCAGACCACCCGCTGTTCGTCGTCCTGTTGCCAACTGTTGCCCGGGCGCTAAATCTATACCTGTGCCCGCCCAAGTGCAATCGCTTCCGTGCGGATTGTTGCAGAACGCATCGCGAACCATGTTCCTGCCCGCAGAAATGCAGCGCGTTACTGCCGCGCATGGCGCACGTTCGCCGGCATTTTCGATATCGAAAAATTACTGCGCCACGGGTTGATGTCGATGCCGCCGCGCCGCGTATAACGTGCGCTGACCAGCAATTTGGCCGGTTGGCATTGGCGCAGCACATCCATGAAGATGCGCTCCACGCACTGCTCATGGAATTCCTGATGGGTGCGAAAGCCGATCACATATTTCAGCAAGCCTTCCTGATCGATCGGGTTGCCCGCATAGTGGATTTGCACGCTGCCCCAGTCCGGCTGCCCGGTCACCAGGCAATTGGACTTCAGCAGGTGCGACACCAGCACTTCCTCGACCGGCGCCTGATCACGATGGGTCTTCAGCAACGCAGGGTCGGGCTGGTAGTCATCGACCTCGATGTCGAGACGGTCCAGCAACAACCCGTCGAACTCGCCCATCTGCAGCTTGCCGAAATCTTCCGGCAGCGTCAGCTTCACTTGCACGGCCGCACCCACTGCGGCCGACAGATCGGCGCGCAGCAGCTCGACCAGCGCATCCGCTCCGGCCACTTTCGACTGGTTGAATGAATTGAAGTACAGCTTCATCGACTTTGATTCGATGATGTTCGGCGAATCGGCCGGCACCTGCAGCGTCGCAATCGCGACCTGCGGCTTGCCGCGCAGGTTCAGCCACGACACTTCATACGCATTCCAGATATCCATGCCGAAGAACGGCAGGGTGGAACCCGCCACCAGCCCGAGCTCGGCGCGCTTGTCGGCGCGCGGCAGCGGGCACAGCAGCGCCGGGTCGTAGCTGGAGGCATAGGTGCTGGTTTTGCCCAGCGGTGAATCCGACGGAGTCAGCGGCGTGTTCATGCGTAATGACAGAAAAAGCGTGACGTGAAACAGCAGGCGTCAGCACAAGGATGAAAAATGAAGCCCGGCGAAGCCAGGCATCGGCGCGCTGCGTTACAGGAACAGCTTGTAAGCCGGGTTCTCGCTCTCGTCCCATGCACGATAGCCCAGCGTCGCAAGGAATGCACGGAAGGCCTTCATTTCCTTCTTCGGCACTTGCAAGCCGACCAGCACGCGACCCACATCGCCGCCCTGACTGCGGTAATGGAACAGGCTGATGTTCCAGTTCGGCGCCATGCTGTCGAGGAAGCGCATCAGCGCGCCCGGACGCTCGGGGAATTCGAAGCGGTACAGGAGCTCATCCTGCGCCAGCGCACTCTTGCCGCCGACCAGATGGCGGATGTGCAGCTTGGCCAGTTCGTCATGCGTGAGATCCAGGTTCCTGAAGCCATGCTTGTCGAACTGCTTGCTGATCTTGCCCGGCTCGTCGCGGTCCTGCACCTGTAGGCCGACGAACACATGGGCTTCGTTCGCATCGCTGATCCGGTAATTGAATTCCGTCACCGCGCGCGAACCCACCAGCTGGCAGAAGCGCTTGAAGCTGCCACGCTCTTCCGGGATCGTGACCGCGAACACCGCCTCATGCGCCTCGCCCACTTCGGCGCGCTCGGCGACGAAGCGCAACCGATCGAAATTCATGTTCGCGCCGCATGCAATTGCCACCAGGTCTTCATTGCGCACCGGCTTGCGCGATTTCGCTGCGCGTTCCAGATACGCCTTCGCACCGGCCACCGCGAGCGCGCCGGCCGGCTCCAGAATGCTGCGTGTGTCGATGAACACATCCTTGATCGCTGCACATACCGCATCGGTATCGACCAGGATAATTTCATCAACGACCTGTTTCGCAAGCCGGAACGTCTCTTCGCCGACTTGTTTGACTGCCGTGCCATCGGAGAACAGGCCCACGTCATGCAGCACCACGCGGCGCCCGGCCGCGAGCGACTTTGCCATCGCATCCGAGTCCGTGGTTTGCACGCCGATCACCTTGATGTCCGGACGCACCGCCTTGATGTAGGCGCCGACACCACCGATCAGGCCACCGCCGCCGATCGCGACAAACACCGCATGAATCGGGCCCGCATGCTGGCGCAGGATTTCCATTGCAATCGTGCCCTGGCCGGCGATCACATGCGGGTCGTCGAACGGGTGCACGAAAGTCAGCTTGTGTTTTTTCTCCAGCACCAGCGCATGCTGGTACGCATCGGAGTACGAGTCACCGGCCAGCACCACTTCGCCGCCGCGTGCGCGCACGGCTTCCACCTTCACCGCCGGCGTCGTGGTTGGCATCACGATCACGGCGCGGCAGCCCAGCGTTTTTGCCGACAGCGCGACGCCCTGCGCATGATTGCCGGCCGATGCGCAGATCACGCCATGCTTCAGTTGGGCTGGTGTCAGGTGCGCCATCTTGTTGTACGCGCCACGCAGCTTGAAGCTGAACACGCTCTGCATGTCTTCCCGCTTGAACCAGATGCGGTTGCCTGTGCGCGCAGACAAGGTCGGCGCCAGTTCCAGCGGTGTTTCGATCGCCACGTCGTACACACGCGACGTCAGGATCTTCTTCAGGTAATCAGTGGTCATGCGGCTCATTATAATTGACCCCCTTTATCACCCGACCCGGCACACCCTGTGATCGACGCCCTGCTGGCCGCACTGTCGCTGCCCACTGTCAGCCTGCCGGCGCTGTTCATCATTGCACTGATCTCGGCCACGCTGATGCCGATGGGCTCGGAGCCGGCAGTGTTTGCGGTCGTCAAGCTCAACCCTGAATTGTTCTGGCCGGCGATTCTGGTCGCGACCGCCGGCAACACCGTCGGTGGCGCAATCAGCTATGCGATGGGCTATGGCGCAAAGCAGGCCTTCGCAAAAGAACGGCAGACCCACTGGTTCGGCTGGCTGCAGCGCTTCGGCCCCCGCACCTTGCTGCTGTCCTGGCTGCCGGTGGTGGGCGATCCGCTGTGCGTACTCGCGGGCTGGCTGCGGATGCCGCTCTGGCAAAGCATCGCGTACATGGCGATCGGCAAGTTCGCGCGCTACCTGACGATGACCTGGCTGCTGCTGTCGGTCCCGGACGGCATTTGGTCACACCTGCGTCACTGGTTTTGAGTGTCTGTTTGCAAATCTACTGCGCGGCCTGATTTCGCCCCTGCGATGCTCGACGTACCTCACGTACGACTGCGCTTCTCGGGACGAACTCAGGCCGCTCGCGACAATTTTCAAACAGACACTGAGCAGCCCGCTGGCGGGTGATGCCGCGGACAACCCAAATCCACAGTAAATCAAGGGCTTCTGACGCGATCCGCCGCTTTCTGGTGCGTCGCAATACGGTAAAATGCCGCTTTAGAATCCGGCATCAAGACGCCATCAATGAACGCCCCAGCGCAGCTCCAAGCTTTGCTCACCGACGCCCCGGAAGGTTCGGCGCGCCTGCGAGAGAT
>JACCDV010394810.1_pt1 | contig 13415 bp, 8 predicted proteins | sample 7446131 | NCBI WGS metagenome assembly JACCDV01 (sample SAMN15323448, study PRJNA562643) | freshwater metagenome | isolation source: river surface water | place: USA:Blue River Watershed | collected 2017-08-17 | reverse complement strand
GCTGCCGCTGGCCGCCAGGTGCGGGCGGGCGGCGGCGGTCACCAGCCAGGTGCCGCGCACGTTCACGTCCATCACGCGGTCCCAGGTGTCGACGGTCAGCTCGTCCAGGCCTTTGCCGCCCGAGTTGGTGATGGCCGCGTTGTTGATCAGTCCGTCTAGCCCGCCCAGGGCGGCGGCTGCCGCAGCCACGCCATCGCGGATCGCCGCCGGGTCCATCAGGTCCATGGGCACGTAGTGCGCGGCGGTGCCCAGCTCGGCGACCAGGGCCTGGCCACGTTCGTGCAACACATCGCTGATGACCACGCGCGCGCCAGCGGCCACCAGGGCGCGGGCAAAGCTCTCGCCCAGCCCGCGGGCCGAACCGGTGACCAGCACGCGCCGGCCCTGCAACTGGATTTCGGTGTTCATCGCCGGTCTCCCGCCGGGCCGCGCCAAGGCAGACCAACCCCCTCGGTGGGCAGCGAACACACGAAGTGATGAGCGTAGGGGTGCATATTCGGTTCAGCGCTGTACGGAGGGCAGGTAATGCAGCACGCGTTTTTCGGCGATCACCACGGCGTAGTACGCCACGATGCCGATCACGGTCAGCGCGCCGATGACCACGAACACGCCAGCCGTGTTGCCCTGGCCTTCGAAGAACGTGAGCAGGTAGCCCAGACCCATGTTCCCGCCGACCAGTTCGCCCACCACCACGCCGATCACCGCCAGCGTGCTGGCGATGCGCAGGCCCGAGAACAGCGGCGGCAATGTCGTGGGGAACTCGACCATGCGGAAGATCTGGAAACGGGTGGCGGAGAACGAACGGGCGAGGTTGGTCAGATCGCCATCCATGGCGCGCATGGCCGACAACACGTTGATCAGCACCGGGAAGAACACGATCAGCACGGCCACCAGGATCTTGGGGTAGATGGTGTAGCCCAGCCACATCACGAACAGCGGCGCAAACGCCACCTTGGGCGCGATCTGCAGGGCCAGCAGGTAGGGCGAGAGCACGGCCTCCACCCGCGGCGAGACACCCAGTGCGTAGCCAATCATCGCGCCCAGCAGCGAACCGATCACGAAGCCGATCACCACCTCGGCGGCGGTGATGCCGGCGTGCCAGAGCAGGCGCTCGGCTTCCCAGATGCGTGCACCTTCCGCCACCACAGTGGACAGCGGGGGCAGCACGAATTCGGGCATGCCGACCAGTCCGGGACCGAATTCCCACAGGATCAGGAAGACCACCAGGACGCCGAAGCTCCAGGCTGCGGTGACCCATTTTTCGTTGTGCACGTCAGGACTCCGTCTCGAACCGCAGGATCACTTGCCCACGAACTGGTTGGTGTAGAGCTCCTTCAGCGGCGTCTCTTTTGGGACCACGCCATTGCTGACGTAGAACTTCTGCAGCTCGCCCAGACGCGCCTCGTCCATCGTGCCCGGCACCTTCTGGGCGGCATAGACGTACTTGTTGTACAGCTCGAACGTCTTGAGGATGCTGGCTTCCTTGCCTTTGTGCACCGGGACATGGTTCACATAGGCGGCGGTGGCCGCCTTGGGGTCGGCCATGATGTCCTTCATGCCCTTGAGCGTGGCGCGCACCAGCTTCTGGATCAGCTGGGGGTCTTTCTGGATCACGTCGTCCGAGGTCAGGATGGCCTGCGCCATGCTCTTGAAGTAGATGTCGGCCGGCAGGATGTCCACCTGTGCACCGGCGTCCATGGCGCTGACGGTCCAGTCGGGCACGCCGGCCATCGCGGAAGCCTTCTTGGCGGCGAACTGCTGCCACACACCCGCCGGGCCGGCGGCCTGGATGTTCACGTCGTTCTTCGTCAGGCCGACTTTGCTGAGCATGCCCAGCAACGCGTAGTAGGTCGTGTCGGTGTAGGCCAGCACGGTGACCGTCTTGCCCTTGAGCTCGCGCGGGCTTTCGATGCGTTCGTCCTTGTGGCTGACCAGCTGGGTCAGCGAACCCGATCCCAGCACCGCCACGGCTTTGACCGGGATGCCCTGGGCGCGCGCGATGATGGGCGTGTCGCCGATGGCACCCCCGATCACCGCATTGCCGGCGCCGATCTGTTTGGCCACGTCGACGCCGCCGCGCGCGGTGACGAAGTTCACCTTCAGGCCTTCCTTCTCGTAGTAGCCCTTGGCCTGGGCCAGCATCCAGGGGCCAAAAGCCGGCAGCGTGCCGGGCGCGGGCAGCAGGTAGGTCACTTCCCGCAGCTGCGCTTGCGCTGCCAGCGGCGATGCCAGGGCGGTGGCGGCCAGCAAGGCCAGGCAGGCGCGGCGGGTGCCGGCGAGGGAGCGCTTGAACGTCATGGGGAACTCCGATCGGTGGGGTTGAAAAAGGGGGGCGAGATCAGTGCACGTCGGCGTTGGCGTCGAGCTTGAGCAGGTCCATCAGGCGCGCCACGTAGTCGCCCACGTCGGGGTGCTTGCGGCGTTGCATGGGGTTGTCCCGGCCGGGGATGCCGACCACGATTTCTTCGACGATGGTGCCGGGGCGTTCGCTCATGACCAGGATGCGATCGGACAGCGCCACGCCTTCTGCCAGGTCGTGCGTGATGAACAGCACCGTCTTGCCGTTCTCGTTGACGGTGCGCGCCAGGTCCTGCTGCAGGATCATCTTGGTCTGCGCGTCCAGGGCCGAGAAGGGCTCGTCCATCAGCAGCACCAGCGGGTCCACCGCCAGTGTGCGGGCCATGGCGGCGCGCTGGCGCATGCCGCCCGAGAGCTGGTTGGGGTAGTGGCCTTCAAAGCCCTTGAGGTGGCACTGGGCCAGCAGACGGGTCGAGATCGCGCGTCGCTCGCTGGCTTTGACACCGCGCAACTCCAGCCCGAATTCGACGTTCTGCGCGATCGTGCGCCAGGGCATGAGCAGGTCCTTCTGCAGCATGAAGGCCACATGCATGTTCGGTCCGACCACCACTTCCCCGCCCACTTTCACCGTGCCGGCCGAGGGTTCGGACAGACCGGCGCCCATGTTGAGCAGCGTGCTCTTGCCGCAGCCCGACGGACCGATGATGGACACCACCTCGCCCTGGGCCACGGACAGGTTCACGTTCCGGGCGGCCAGCACGTCAGGCGCGCCGTTGCGCCCCGGAAAACGCTTGTCCACTGCGATGAACTCGATCGCAGGGATCTCTGGTGTCGTGGGGTGGAGGGTGGTCATAGCGTGTTTTGTAGATGAAACAACGATTCATTACAGAATCAATGTTAAACCCTTGGCTGGAGGGTGGTCCATACCTGATCAATTTGGAGGGATATGTGCCCAGCCAGCTTTCCGTTGGAGGCCGACGACTCCGCGAAGCACCAGGGCGCTCGGAACTTGCGGGAGCACGCGGGCGCCTGTGCCGCTCGCCCAGCCTTTCGAGCGATCCCGGTGAGCACCGGTTGCCGGGATCAACCGGCAGGAATGCCGCGTATCAGAAAGCACTCACCTCCCGAAGCGGCAGAACGCTTTCGGGTTACGGCACTTCACAGCCCTTGCGGGCACCGTGTTGTATTCCCGCCCACACATTGGATGGCGGGTCGGCTCAGATGCCACCTGTCGTGAAGAAATCCGCTCATCGGGCGTGCGATTCTCAAGTCGGGAACGGCCGGGCCGATAGGCTCTGTGACAGATGTTTTCCGATCGGCCGTTTGCAGCCCTGGCGCGCGGAGCCCCACACATGAACAAAACCCACCTCAACCGCCGTGCGTGCCGGGCAGGCGCGTTGACCCGCAGCGAACATCCGCTCAAGGTGCCTTTCGTGCGCCGGCCGCTGGCCTTGCTGGTGGCACTGGCGGTCACTTCGGGTGCCGCACTGGCCCAGTCACAGGACCCCACCATGCTCTCGCTGGAGGAGCTGATGGGGATCGAGATCAGCTCGGCGGCCAAGCGCCCGCAACGGCTGTCGGACGCGGCCACCGCTATCTACGCCATCGGACGCGAAGAAATCCGCCGCTCGGGCGCCACCAGCCTGCCCGAGCTGCTGCGCACGGTGCCCGGCGTGCAGGTCTCGCGCATCGACGGCAGCCGCTACGCCGTCAGCATTCGCGGCTTCAGCAGCCGTTACAGCGGCAAGCTGCTGATCCTGCAGGACGGGCGCACGCTGTATTCCCCGCTGTTCAGCGGCACCTACTGGGAAGCCCAGGACGTGTTGCTGGAAGATGTCGAACGGATCGAGGTGATCCGGGGTTCGGGGGGCACCCTCTGGGGCGCCAACGCCGTCAACGGCGTGATCAACATCATCACACGCCAGGCCAAGGACACCCAGGGCACCTACGTGGAAGCCCGAGCCGGAACGCTGGAACGCGGTGTGGCGGTGCGCCACGGGACCGCACTGGCCAGCGGTGGCCATGCCCGCGCCTACGCCAAGATCGACCGGCACGATCCGCTGGAGACGGCCAGCGGCGATGAGACGTACGACGCCTGGGAGCAGCAGCGCGCCGGATTTCGCGTCGATCTGGTGCCCAGCGCGTCCGACAAGGTCACGGTGCAGGGTGACGTGTTCGAGGCGCATTCGCAGCAACGTGTGTTGCTGATGCCGGCCCCGACCGTTCCCGCGAGCTTCGTTCCCGACACCGCCCTGTCCCAGGGGGCCAACCTGCTGGTGCGCTGGCAGCGCGAGCTGGGCCAGAAGGAGAGCTGGCAGCTGCAGGCCTATGCGGACCAGACACGGCAGGCCGACGTGATGCAGCAGCACCGCATCGACACGCTGGACATCGAATGGCAGCACCGGTTGCCGCTCACCGCCAGCCAGGACCTCACCTGGGGGCTGGGGCTGCGCAGCGTGCGGCAACGGCTTGACGGTGGCTTCACGGTGTCCATGAACCCCGCCCAGCACGACCACCTGGTCTACAGCGCCTTCGTGCAGGACGAAATCCAGCTCCACCCGGACGTGCACCTGACCCTGGGCAGCAAGGTCGAACACAACGGCTACACCGGCCTGGAAATGCAGCCCAGCGCGCGCCTGCAATGGCGCGCCTCGCCGACCGACAACGTCTGGGCCGCCGCATCGCGCTCGGTGGCCACGCCGTCGATGGCCACCACCGCCACGGTCGGTCACTTTGGAATCCAGACCATTCCTGGATTCGGAGACGCCGTCATCGGGGTGCGGGGCAATCCGGACCTCCTGTCGGAGGTGATGAACTCGTTCGAACTGGGCTACCGAGGCCAGTTCGGACCCCGCTTCAATCTGGACGTCGCCGCTTTCTACAACCAGTACGACCACCTGGTATCGCGGGAGGTGGGCATGCCCTTCCCGGCGCTGCTGCCCACGCCACACCTGGTGCTGCCCTTCCCGCTGGACAACCAGGTCGAAGGCAAGACCTACGGCTTTGAACTGGCGGCCAACTGGCAGGTGTCGCCGGGCTGGCGCCTGCACGGCAGCTACAGCTGGCTCCAGATGGACCTCAAAGCCAAGCCCGGTGGTACCGGCCTGGTGGCCTTTGGTGCCGCAGGCCATTCGCCGGAGCACATGGTGAAACTGCATTCGTTGCACCAGCTGGCCCACAACCTGGAGCTGGATGCGAGCCTGAACTACAGCAGCAAACTCACGTTCAGCTCGCCCCTGTCGGGCGCCCTCGAGGTACCCGGCCACACGCGTCTGGACTTGCGCCTGGGCTGGCGTCCGTCCGCCAATGTGGAAGTGAACCTGATCGGACGGAACCTGCTCAAGGACCGGCACCCGGAGTTCCTGGCCGACGATGTGAGGGCCAATCAGGTGCCCCGCAGTGTGTTGCTGCAGGCGAAGTGGAAGTTCTGAGATGGCCCGCTTCGGTTCCATGCGCTGGCTCGCGGGAGGGCTGCTGGCCCTGACCGCCTGTCTGGCGGTGGGGCTGGCGCGCGGGCAGACGGTGAGCGAAGACGCCGTCAAGGCCGGCTTCGTCTACAACTTCGTGAAGTTCACCCAGTGGGCTGGCGAGCGCGAGAGCGAGACCCGCCCGCTGGACATCTGCACGCCCGGGGCTTTGCCGCTCGATGGCCAGTTCGCACTGCTCCAGGGGCGGCTGGTGGGGGCGCGCAAGATCGTGCTGCGCGCCCACGTGGCCCCGGCCGACTGGCGCAGCTGCCAGGTGCTGTACCTGTCCGACGCCGAAGCGGGGCGGGCCGAGGGCGGTCTGCGCGCGCTGGGCAGCGCACCGGTGCTGACCATCAGCGACCAGGCCGGTTTTGTGCAGGCCGGCGGCATGATCGGGCTGCGCGTGGAGGACAACCGCGTCCGGTTCGATGTGAACCTGCTGGCCGCACAGCGCGCCGGCCTGACGATGAGCAGCCAGATGCTCAAGCTCGCGGGGCAGGTGCTGCGATGAGGCAGAAGCTGCGCGACCTGCCGATTGCCCGCAAGCTCGGGCTGCTGCTGGCGTTCAACACCACCATCGCGGTGGTGGCCATTGCCCTGGTGTTCAGTCTGGGCACCGCCATCAGCCGCCACCAGGACGCGCGCAGCCAGCTGCTGGCCCTGTCTGAAGTGATGGGCGAGACCAGCCGGGCCGCGCTGGCTTTCAACGATCAGGAGGGCGCCCGCGTGGTGCTGGAGGCTTTGCGGGCGCGGCTGGAGATCAGCCGGGCCACCCTGACCGACCGGCGCGGCGCCGTCTTCATGGACCTGGAGTTCAACGCCGAACACGATCACATGGGCGCGCTGGGCGAGCGTCTGGTGTACAGCCTCTTTCCGTCGACCATGGTGGTGTCCCACACCATCGTGGACGAAGGGGTTGCGATCGGGCGGATTGAACTCGAGTCGCACCTGTACCACATCTGGCTGGGGTTGATCAAAAGCCTGGTCCTCATGGTGGTGATCGGCGTGGCGCTGTCGGCATTGGCGGCGCACTTCGGCATGCGCCTGCGCCGCATCGTGGTCGACCCCATCCTGGGCTTGGCCCAGGCCTCGTACCGGGTGACGACCGAGCAGGACTATTCCATCCGTGCGGTGAAGACCGGGGAAGACGAGGTGGGTCTGCTGGTGGACGACTTCAACCGCATGCTGGCGGAAATCCAGCAGCGGGACGAAGCGCTCAAGCAAGAGCATGCCCTCCTTGAATCGAGGGTGCAGGAACGCACCGCAGACCTGCAACGCGCGGTGGAAGAGGCCCGGCAGGCCAACCGGGTCAAGTCCGAGTTCCTGTCGACGGTCAGCCACGAACTGCGAACGCCGCTGACCGCCATCGGGGGCTCCATCGGCCTGCTGTCGGGTGGTGCCATGGGCGCGCTGCCGCCCGAGGTCAAGGCGCTGCTGCAGATTGCCCAGAAAAACAGCCAGCGGCTCTCGCAGCTCATTAACGATTTGCTGGACGTGGAAAAGCTCATGGCCGGCAAGCTGCACTTCGACCTGCTGCCGCACGAGCTGATGCCGATCGTGGAACAGGCGATCGCCGAGAACCAGTCGTACGCCGAGCAACACCAGGTGGTGTTTTCACTGACCGAACACGCCGAGGGCCTGTCGGTCGAGGTGGATGCGCTGCGCCTGCACCAGGTGCTGGCCAACCTGTTGTCCAACGCGGCCAAGTTCTCGCCCACGGGCGGTGTGGTGGAAGTGGGTGTGCGCTCGATGGGCGAGCGGGTCCGGGTGTTCGTGAAGGATCGCGGGCCTGGCATTCCGGCTGCATTCCAGGACCGCGTCTTCGAGAAGTTCGCGCAGGCCGATGCGTCGGACGTGCGCAAAAAAGGCGGCACCGGTCTGGGGCTGGCGATCACGCGCGAACTGGTGGAGCGCATGGGCGGCAGCATCGGTTTCGAGACCGTGCCTGGGCAGGGCACCTGCTTTTACTTCGACCTGCCGGTGTGGCAGGCCACGACAACGTCTTCCATGGTGGGCTTGCTGCCGGCGCCCCTGCCCGGTGCGCCACGCATCCTGGTGGTGGAGGACGACCTGGACATCGCCCGCATGCTGCGGCGCATGCTGGAGCGCATTGGCTACGCGGTGGACTTCGCCGCCGATGGTGCCGAAGCGCTGCAGCACCTGGAACAGACCCGTTACGCGGCCATGACGCTGGACCTGGTCCTGCCGGACATGCGCGGCGAAGACCTCATTCGGTATCTGAGGGCACAACCGGCCACGACATCCTTGCCCATCGTGGTCATTTCGGCACGGGTGGACGAGGGCCGCCATGCGCTGGGCGAACGCTTCGAGGACGTCGAATGGCTGGCCAAGCCGATCGTCCAGTCCAGACTGCTGGCCGTCATGGCGGCGGTGGTGCCTCCCAGACCACCGCATCAGCGGCGCATCCTGCACGTGGAAGACGACACCCAACTCCACCAGACGGTGCTGGGCATGGCGGACGGTCGGTACGACTTCGAGCTTGCGACCTCCCTGCGCGAGGCGCGTGCCCGCGTCGCGCTGGAGCGATTCGATGTCGTGCTGCTGGACATCGGTCTGCCCAATGCTTCTGGCTGGGACCTGCTGACCGACATCCGCGCCCACCAGCCGCAGACCCGTGTGGTGGTGCTCACGGGCGGCGAGCTGGCGCCCGACGACAACCACGCGGTGGACGCGGTGCTGCACAAGGACCACCTCTCGGCGCAGCAGTTGCTGCAGGCCATCGGCGGTGAGCAGGGCGCTGCCACGAAGGGGCATCCATGAGCGGACTGCAGCGCATCCTGTACGTGGAAGACGAGCCGGACATCCAGGCCGTGGCGAAACTGGCGCTGGAACTGGTGGGGGGCTTCACGGTGAAGGTCTGCTCCTCCGGCGAGGAGGCGCTGCGCGAGGTCGAAGCGTTTGCGCCCCAGATGATTCTGCTGGACGTGATGATGCCGGTCATGGACGGCCCAGGCACCTTGAAGGCGCTTCGGGAGCGCTCTGCCGTGGCGGCGGTACCGGTCGCTTTCATGACCGCCAAGGTGCAGCCGCAGGAAGTCGCGCGCTACACCGATCTGGGCGCGCTGGGCGTGATCGCCAAGCCCTTTGATCCCATGACCCTGGCCAGCGACGTGCGCCGCCTGTGGGAGGCTTCCCGTGTCTGATGGTCCCACCAGCGATCTGGACCACGCGCGCGCCCAGCTGCAGCTGCTGCAGAGCGGGTTTGTCGCCCGGTTGCCGGCCCGGCTGGACGACATCAGGGCCGCCGCGGACCGGCTGGTGGCGGGCGGTGGGGATCGACCCGAACTGGACCATTTGCACCGCCTGGTGCACAGCCTCACGGGCTCGGCCGGCACGTTTGGCATGCCCGAGCTCTCTCAAATGGCACGCCAGCTGGAAAGCCGGCTGGCTGAGGTGATCCGGGGCGACACCGCGGGTGCATCGGACGTCTGGCGCGCGATCAGGGATGGCGTGGAGCAACTGGCGACGGTGGCCCTGAACCGCCCGCCGATGGAACCGGGTGGAGCGCTGTTGCCACGGGCGCCGGGTGCCGTGAACCAGGGCGCCCTGGTGCACCTGGTGGTGGACGACCGTGCGCAGCAGGACGTGTTGTGTGACGCCCTGCAGGCGCACGGATACCAGGTGCGGCGATACGCCAGCCTGCAGGCGTTCGGCGAGTCCCCGCTGTCGGACAGGCCCGGCCCTGACGATGCGGTGGTCATGGATGTGGCCTTTGCGGAGGACGATCCGGCGGGCGCCCGATGGCTGGAGGGGCTGAAGCTGGGGCGCCATGGGCGCACGCCGGTGGTGATGGCGGTGTCCGACGATGCGCTGAGCACACGGCTGGCCGCTTCCCGTGCGGGCGCCAACCACAGCTTGCGCAGCCCCATGGAACCCGGGCGCCTGATCGAGAAGCTGGACCTGCTCACGGGGCGTCAGCCACCGCAGCCCTACCGTGTGCTGCTGGTCGACGACGACCCGCTGCTGCTGGCGGCGCAGGCCCAGGTGCTGCGGGCGGCGGGCATGGAAGTCCGTTCGCTTGGCCAGCCGCTGCAGACGCAGGAGCTGCTGGACGCCTTTGCACCGGACGTGTTGCTGCTGGATGTGTACATGCCCGAGGTCAACGGGCCGGAACTGGCCGCGGCATTGCGTGAGAACGAAGCGCACGTGCATCTGCCGATCCTGTTCCTCTCGGCCGAAACCGATCTGACGCAGCAGCTGCTGGCGCTGAACCTGGGGGGCGATGACTTCCTGGTCAAGCCGGTCCAGCCCGATCACCTGGTGGCCGCGGTGACCGCACGTGCGCGGCGGGCCCGCCAGGCCCAGGCCTTGCGCGAACGCCTGCAGACCACCGTGTACGAGCGGGAGCGCGAACACCTCGCGCTCGACCACCATGCCATCGTCAGCATCGCAGACCGCGATGGCAACATCACCTACGCCAACGACCTGTTTTGCCAGATCAGTGGCTACGAACGCCATGAGGTGCTGGGCCAGAGCCACCGCATGTTGACCATCGGGCAGCAAGAGCCCGGTTTCATGCGGGCCGTCTGGCGCTCCATCTCGGCCGGCAAAGTCTGGCACGGTGAAATCTGCAGCCGGCGCAAGGATGGCAGCCGCTACTGGGTGGAAACGACCGTCACCCCCTTTCTGGACGGCGCGGGCGAGATGTACCAGTTCGTGGCGATCCAGACCGACATCAGCCACATCAAGGCCACCGAGGCGGCGCTGCGCACCCAGCGCGACACGCAGGGCGTCATCAGCCTGTCTGCCGCGGCGCTGATGGCCGCCGGCCCCGGTCAGACACACGCCGCGCTGGCCCAGGCCCTGCAGCAAAGCGGTCAGCGCTTGCAGGCCGACCGTGCCTACCTCTACACCTTCTCGCGCGACGGTCTGCACATGAACAATGCGCAGGTCTGGAACGCACCCGGCGTCACGCCTTTGTCGCCGCAGGCGACCCGCATTCCGCTGGACCGGCTGCCCTGGATGCGCGAGCGTTTCCTGCAGCAGGAGGTGTTGCAGATCGCCGACGTCATGGCCATGCCCGAGGAGGCGCGATCCGACCAACAGGTGCTGCGCAATGGGCGCGTCGGCTCGATCGTCCTGCTGCCGCTGCTGCGGGAAGAGCAGCCGTTCGGCCTGCTGGCCTACAGCGTGCAGGACAGGGCGCGGCACTGGAGCGACGAGGAAATCGAACTGCTGAAGGTCTTGCGCGACGTCATGGCCAGCGCCCTGGCGCGCACCTGGGCCGACGGCGCGCTGCGCAAGAGCGAGTCCCGGCTGAACTTCCTGGTCGCTTCCAGCCCGGTGGTCATCCATACACGCGAGGTGCAGCCGCCCCATGCCCTGCGCTACGTCAGCCCCAACGTGCAGCCGCTCATGGGGCTGGCACCGGCCGAGCTGACCGGTCAGGGCCACCTGGTGACTTGCCGTGTGCATCCGGACGATGCCGTGCCAGTGGCGGCGGCCCTCCCCCAGATTCTGGAGCGTGGGGAGCTGTGCATCGAGTTCCGGCTGCGCATGGGCAACGGTCAGCACCGCTGGTTGCAGGAGCAGTCCCGCCTGGTGCGCAACGAGGCGGGCGAGCCGCAGGAAATCATCGGCTACTGGATGGACATCACCGAGCGCAAGCAGTACGAGACGGAGCTTTCGGCGTTCAACCACGAGCTGGAGCAGCGCGTGGAGGCGCAGACCCGGGACGTGCTGGCTAGTGAGCGCCTGGCGCAGGCCACGCTGGACGCGCTCAGCGCGCGGGTGGTGATTCTGGATGAGCAGGGTGGTATCGAGGCCGCCAACCGGGCCTGGTGCGGGTTCCACGGTGGCCTGACGCCCGAGCAGGCGGGTAACTACCTGCGCTATTGCGAATTCCTCGATCGCACGAGCGGACGCGACCCCTCGAGCTACCTGGCCCCAGGGCTCAGAGCGGTGCTGGCGGGCGCCGAACGCAGCCATGTGCAGGAATACGGCCAGTTGATCGATGGGGCGATGAACTGGTTCGTCTGCCGCATCGAGCGTTTTGGCTCCGAGGAAGCCCCTCGGGTCGTGGTGTCGCACGAAGACATCACCGCCCTCAAGCAGGCCGAGCGCGCCCAGTTGCGGTCGCAGCGGCTGGAGAGCCTGGGCACGCTGGCCGGTGGCGTGGCGCACGACCTGAACAACGCGCTCGCGCCGGTGCTCATGGGCATGAGCATCCTCAAGGAAGACTACCCGCGCGAAACCAAGCTGTTCAACATGATCGAGGCCAGCGCCCAGCGCGGGATCGACATGGTGCGGCAGTTGCTCACCTTTGCCAGAGGGGCTGAGGGCGAGCGTGTGGCCGTGTGCCCCAGCCAGTTGGTGCACGAACTCGAACGGCTCATGAAAGGCAGCTTTCCCAAGAGCATCGAGCTGCAAATCGCGTGTCCGGAAGGGCTGCCGGCCGTCGTGGGCGACCCGACGCAACTGCACCAGGTGCTGCTCAACCTGTGTGTGAACGCCCGCGATGCGATGCCCGGCGGTGGCACGCTGGCACTGGGGCTGCAGGCGGTGGAGCTCGATGCGGTTTACGCCCGCGCCATCCCGGACGCGGTGCCTGGCCGCTACGTGGCCCTGCGGGTGAGCGACACCGGCTCGGGCATTCCCCCCGAGATCCTCGACCGCATTTTCGACCCCTTCTTCACCACCAAGGCGGCGGACAAGGGCACGGGCCTGGGGCTGTCCACGGTGCTGGGCATCGTCAAGGGGCATGGCGGCTTCGTGCAGGTGTATTCGCAGCCGGGCGAAGGCACGATGTTCACCGTGTACCTGCCCGTCTCGCCCTCTGGCGCCGGCGCGGCCGCCCCTGCGCCGGCCGCGGAGACCCCGGAAGCCGGCCCGGGCCACGGGGAGACGATTCTCTTTGTCGACGATGAGAGCGCCGTGCGCGAGGTGGGGCGCACCGTGCTGGAGCGGCTGAACTACCAGGTCCTGCTGGCGACCGATGGCGCCGACGGCCTGGTGCGGGCCGCCGAACACCGCCACGCGTTGCGCGCGGTGATCACCGATTTGCACATGCCCCACATGGACGGCCTGGCCTTCGTGCGCGCCTTGCGCCGCACCTTGCCCAATGTGCCGGTGGTGGTGGCCAGTGGCCGGGTGGACGAAGCGGCCGCGTCCGAACTGCTGCGCCTGGGCGTGACGCGCCGGCTCGACAAACCCTTCACCCAGGCCCAGCTGGCGCGGGAACTGCAGGAGCTGCTGGTCCCTCGCTAGCCAGTTCAGTACCGCAGCCGCCCATCGGCGTCGACGATCGCGAGTTCCACATAGTCCGAGCCGTTGTGGGACCTCGGTGAGTAACGGGCCGTGAAGCGACCGAACGCGATCTCGCCAGCGCCTTCGAGGGCCTGGGTGAAAGACGCTGTGGTCAGGTCCCGCCCCGTGCGGCGCAGGCCTTCGACCAGCAGCCGCGCGTGAACGAAGCCCTCGAACTGCGAGGCCGATGGTGCAGCGTCCGCCGTCTGGGCCTTGAGCAGTTTCAGGTACTCGGCCACCACGGGAATGGTGGTGTTGCGCAGCGAGGGCATGATCTGCGCGAGGATGATGCCGCGGGCCTTCTCCTTGAGTTCCCGGTTGATCACGTCCAGGCTGGCGACCGAGAACCCGTAGAACACGGGCCGTGTCGGCGTCGCCATGACG
>JACCDV010063845.1_pt1 | contig 13418 bp, 10 predicted proteins | sample 7446131 | NCBI WGS metagenome assembly JACCDV01 (sample SAMN15323448, study PRJNA562643) | freshwater metagenome | isolation source: river surface water | place: USA:Blue River Watershed | collected 2017-08-17 | reverse complement strand
CGAAGAAGACTTCTTGCAACCCGGTACCCAACAAGTGGCTGCGGGCTACTGCGTGTATGGCCCACAAACCACGTTGGTGCTGACCGTGGGCGATGGCGTGGCCATGTTCACCCTCGACCGCGAACAAGGCTCATTTGTGCTGACGCAAGAAAATGTCAAAGTGCCTGCCGACACCAAAGAGTTCGCCATCAACATGAGCAATATGCGCCACTGGGACGAGCCCGTGAAGCGCTACATCGACGAATGCCTACAAGGCGAAGAAGGCCCACGTGGCAAAAACTTCAACATGCGCTGGATCGCCTCCATGGTGGCCGACGTGCACCGCATCCTCACACGCGGTGGTGTGTTCATGTACCCCTGGGACAAACGTGAACCAGGCAAAGCGGGCAAGTTGCGCTTGATGTACGAAGCCAACCCCATGAGCTGGTTGATCGAACAAGCGGGTGGTGCTTCGACCAACGGCCACCAGCGCATCATGGAAATCCAGCCCACCCAACTGCACCAACGGGTGAGCGTGATCTTGGGCTCCAAGAACGAAGTGGAACGTGTGACGAGTTATCACACACAAAAGTAAACGTAGCCTTCATGGGGGCTCATGCTAAACAAAAAGCCCGCTTGATGCGGGCTTTTTTCGACGCTGAGACGTGTTAAACCCCAATGTAGCGGTGCCACAAACTGTGATCAGCCTCTAACGCCGCAGATGTTCCCTGCCACACCACTTGACCGCGTTCGATGATGGTGTGTTGATCGGCCAGCTTGACCAACTTCTGCACGTACTTGTCGATCACCAAAATGCTTTGACCTTCATCGCGCAAGGTGTGCAAACAACGCCAAATGTCTTCACGCACGAGCGGTGCCAAGCCTTCGGTGGCTTCATCCAGCACCAGCAAATGCGGATTGGTCATCAAAGCGCGACCAATGGCCAACATTTGTTGCTCGCCACCTGAGAGCTGATTACCCATATGCCGATGACGCTCGGCCAACCGCGGAAACAAGGCGTACACGCGCTCTAGCGTCCAAGGTTTTGTGCTGCTGTTGCGGTTGGCAGCAAAGGCCAAGAGGTTTTCTTGCACCGACAGTGTGGCGAAAATTTGCCGACCCTCAGGCACCACCGCCAGCCCCATGCGGGCAATGCGATCGGGGTTCAACCCGTCAATGCGTTCACCACAAAAACGCACGGTGCCAGCCATGGCAGGCGTGAGGCCTAAGAGCGTGCGCACTGTGGTGGTCTTGCCCATGCCGTTGCGCCCCAACAAGGTGGACACACCGCCGGCTTGGATGGACAGGCTGATGCCAAACAACACTTGGCTGCTGCCGTAGCCGCTGTGCAAGTCGTGAACTTCTAACAAGGCGCTCATGGCTTATTCGTCGCCTAGGTAAGCGCGTTTCACCGACGCGTTGTTTTTGATCTGCTCTGCGGTACCGCATGCAATGACTTGGCCCGATACCAACACCGAGATGGTGTCGGCCAAACGAAACACCGCATCCATGTCGTGCTCCACCAACAGCAGCGTGATTTCGCCGCGCAAGCTGTGCAGCAGTTGCACCATGCGCTCGGACTCATCGGGTCCCATGCCGGCCATGGGCTCGTCCAGCAGCATTAGCTTCGGCGAGGTCGCCAAAGCCAAACCGACTTCAAGTTGGCGTTGCTCGCCATGCGACAACGCACCCGCAGGCTGCATGAGTTGCCCCTGCAGGCCCACGCGTTCAGCCACTTCGGCGGCACGTGCATAACGCGCATATTCGTTGCGTGCGGCGTACCAAAAATTAAAGCTCGTCCCTTCACCTGCTTGAATCGCCAATGCCAAGTTGTCTTGCACCGATAGCCGCGTGAACACGCTGGTGATTTGGTACGACCGCACCAAACCCAAACGCGCGCGTTGGTGCATGGGGGTGTGCGTGAGGTCTTGTCCACCAAACACAATGCGACCTTCGTCGGGCAGCAACGCGCCTGAGATTTGATGAATGAGCGTGGTCTTACCTGCGCCATTAGGGCCAATGAGCGCATGGATCTCGCCCACCTTGACTTGCAACGTGGCGCCGTCGGTCGCAGCCAAACCGCCAAAGCGTTTGACCAAGTTGTCCACGTACAGCAAAGGTGCGTTCATGACTGGGCCTTTCGCTGCAAGCGCTGCCACACGCTAGTCACCCCATTGGGGGCCAACAGCACCACAGCCAGCAACAAAGCGCCTAGGCCCAACTGCCAATGGATGGTGAAGTGGCTCAAGGTTTCTTCCAACAGCAAAAACACCACCGCCCCCCACACGCCGCCATACAAGTGACCCACGCCGCCCAAGATGACCATCATCATCAACAAGCCCGACTGGTTCCACTGCATGAGCGCGGGGCTGACAAAGCCACCGTGGTTCGCCAATAGCGCACCAGCCAAACCGGCCAACGCACCCGCCAACACAAACGCCACCAACTTGTAGCGGTACACCGCATAGCCCAGTGCTTGCATGCGCACTTCGTTGTCGCGAATGGCTTGCAGCACATGACCAAAGCGCGCGTTCAGCACACGCGCCACCGCGTAGACCGAAGCCACGCACACAGCCAGCACCACGTAATAAAACGAGGTGTCATCGTTGACATCAATGAACGGAACTTGCGAACGTCCAGCCAACGACAACCCATCGTCACCGCCATAGGCCTTGATGGAAATGGTGAGGTAATAAATCATCTGGGCAAACGCCAGCGTGATCATGATGAAGTACACGCCTTGTGTGCGCAGGCTGATCGCACCAATCAGCAACGCAAACAGCGCACTCATCACCATGGCCGCAGGCCACAGCATCCAAGCATCGGTGATGCCCATTTGCGTAAGGATGGCTACGCTGTACGCCCCCACTCCTACAAACGCCGCATGGCCAAAGCTGACCATGCCACCAAAACCCAAAATGAGATTGAGGCTGGTGGCCGCCAACGCAAAAATCAAAATGCGGCTGGCGAGCGCAATGTAAAAACTCTCACCCATCGCATTGGCGATGAACGGCAATGCCACTAACAGCAGCAATGCAGGCACACTCCAGCGCCACTTCAAGGCGTGGTCGAGCGAGGTGGGTGAAGAAGAATTCGCCATGTCTGCTTAGCCGTGTGTCGGGAACAAACCGCGAGGTTTGAAGAACAACACCGTCGCCATGAGCATATAAATCAAAATCGAAGCCACCGCAGGGCCTGCACTCGAAGCCGCCTCGGGGCTCAGCAAAGAATCAAACACCACAGGTACCAACGTACGTCCTGCGGTGTCAACCATGCCCACCAACATGGCACCCAAAAATGCCCCGCGAATCGAACCAATGCCGCCAATCACGATGACTACAAAGGCCAAAATCAAAATACTCTCACCCATGCCCACTTGCACGGCCAACAAGGGGCCGAGCATGCCGCCTGCAATGGCGCACAACGCCGCCCCCACACCAAACACCGCCGTGAACAAACGTGTCACGTTGCTGCCCATGGCCAGCGCCATTTCGCGGTTGGCCGCCCCCGCCCGCACCTGCATGCCCACACGTGTGCGTGTGATGAGCACATACAAAAACAAAGCCACGGCCAAACCCACGCCGATGATGAACAAGCGATAGGCCGGATAGAAAAACCCGCTGACCAGTTCGACCGGGCCGCTGAGTGCCGCTGGAGGGTTGAGCGTGATGGGCTGTGCGCCCCAAATCAAGCGCACGGTTTCGTTACACATCAAAAGAATGGCAAAGGTGCCCAGCACTTGCGAGAGGTGGTCACGCTCATAGAGGTGGCGCAAGATGCTGACTTCAAGCAACACGCCAAACAGGGCCGCCCCTGTCACACCTGCGCCCAGCCCCAGCCAAAAAGAATCGGTGGCCGCAGCCACCGTGGCGATGAGGTAGGCCCCCACCATATAGAGCGAGCCATGCGCGAGGTTGATCATGTCCATGATGCCGAACACGAGCGTCAAGCCCGCGGCCAGCAAAAACAACATCAACCCAAACTGCAAGCCGTTGAGCGATTGCTCCAACAGCAAAATCCCATCCATGTTTACAGGCTAGGCATCTTGCAGCTGGCGGCATACGCATCCGCATGGCCTTTGAACACAGGGCTCAAGGTGCGGTTGGTCACGCGACCCTTGGCGTCTTTAGTGATGACACGCAAGTAGTAGTCTTGAATAGGGAAATGGTTGCTGTTGAACTTGAACGCGCCACGGACCGAATCAAACTTGGCGGCTTCCAAGGCTTTGCGCACGGCGGCTTTGTCGTCCAACTTGCCTTTGGTGTCGCGCACGGCGGCTTCGACCAAACGGGCCGCGTCATACCCTTGGGCTGCGTACAGCGTGGGCAAGCGGCCATAGGCTTTTTCGAACTCGGCCACAAACTTTTTGTTGGCGGCGTTGTCCATGTCGTGACCCCATTGCGAGGTGTTGAACATGCCCAGCATGGGTTCACCCACGGCTTTGATCACATCTTCGTCACCCGAGAAGCCGGGACCAAACAGGGTGATGTCTTTGGACAAGCCTGCGCCCACAAACTGCTTGATAAAGTTAATGCCCATGCCGCCTGGCAAGAAGATGTACACCGCATCTGGCTTGGTGGCGCGCAGCTTAGAGAGCTCAGTGCCATAGTCGAGTTGGTTCAAGGCGGTGTAGGTTTCTGAGGCGACTTCGCCTTTGAAGAAACGCTTGAAGCCTGCAATCGCATCTTTGCCTGCGGGGTAGTTGGGCGCGATCAACGCCACCTTTTTAAAGCCTTTGTCTGTCACCACTTTACCCACGGCTTCGTGCATGTTGTCGTTTTGATAGGACGCACTGAAGAAGTAAGGGTTGCACTGCTCGCCCGCGTATTGCGAGGGACCTGCGTTGGCGCTGATGTAAAACGTTTTCGATTGGAAGGTAGGTGCCCCCACGGCCAGCATGACGTTGGAAAACACAATGCCCGTCATGAAGTCGACCTTGTCGCGCTTGACCAAACGGTCTGCGGTTTGGCGGCCCACATCGGGGCTGGCTTGGTCGTCGGCCACGATGACGTCCACCGACTTGCCTGCAAACTTACCGCCCGAGAGCTTGACTGCGAGCTGAAAGCCGTCACGGATATCCACACCCAAACCTGCGCCAGGGCCAGACAAAGTGCTGAGCAAACCAACCTTCACAGGTGCGTCGTTTTGCGCAAAACCCGATGCGCAAGCCAAGCCCAAACTCAGGGCAATCAAAGAACGGCGAAAAGCGTGCATGAACAAGTCTCCAAAAGTAAGCGTTAGATTTTAAAACCAGCGGGGTGCGCCAACTGACCGCCAGCTGTCACCGATACGGCGCAGTATTTGAGCTCTGGAATCTTGCCAAAGGGGTCGAGCGCAGGGTTGGTCAGCAAGTTGGCTGCCGCCTCTTGGTAAGCAAACGGGATGAACACAGCCCCCTTGGGCGTACCCTCGTCCAAGCGCACACGCAAACTGACCTGACCTCGGCGTGAGGCCACGGTGATCACGTCGCCCGCATTCACACCTAAGGTTTGCAAATCTGCACCGCACATCGAGGCGGTGGGCATGGGTTCGATGGCATCAAGGACCTGTGTGCGGCGCGTCATGCTGCCGGTGTGCCAGTGCTCCAACTGGCGGCCGGTGATGAGCACAAATGGGTATTGCGTATCAGGTTGCTCGTTGGCGTGTATCAACCCAGCAGGCACCAAGTGCACACGGCCATCGTCGGTGGCAAAGTGTTCTTTGAACACGGTAGGTTCACCCGGGTCATCCTCGGTGTGGCAGGGATAGGTCACGCTGCTCTCGCGCTGCAAGCGATCCCAAGTGATGCCCCCAATCGCAGCGTGCATGGCTTGACGCATTTCGTCGTACACCTCGGCCACGCCATGGTACTCACCGGTGTAGTGCCAATTCAAACCGATGCGCTTGGCCATTTCCTGAATGATCCAAAGGTCAGCACGCGCATCCCCCGGTGAGTCAATCGCTTGCTTGCCCAACTGCACCATGCGATCGGTATTGCTGACCGTGCCGGTTTTTTCGGGCCATGCAGTAGCGGGCAGCACCACGTCAGCCAACCAAGCGGTTTCGGTCATGAAGATGTCCTGCACCACCAGGTGTTCGAGTGAAGCCAGCGCGTGACGCGCATGGTTGAGGTTGGGGTCACTCATGGCGGGGTTCTCACCCATGATGTACATACCGCGAATCTTGTGCGGGTCACTCTCGTCGGCCAAGATCTTGCCCATGATTTCGACCACGGTGTAGCCGGGCTTGTCATCGAGTGGCGTGTTCCAGAACTTTTCAAACCACGCATGTGCATCGGCGTTGATGACGCGCTGGTAGTTGGGATACATCATGGGAATCAGCCCTGCATCACTTGCGCCCTGCACATTGTTTTGGCCGCGCAGCGGATGCAGGCCTGAACCGGGCTTACCCACTTGACCCGTGATGGAAGACAAGGCGATCAAGCAACGCACGTTGTCCGTGCCGTGCACGTGCTGACTCACGCCCATGCCCCACAAAATCATGGCCGCTTTGGCGGTGGCGTAAGCGCGCGCCACTTCACGCAAGGTGTGTGCATCAATGCCACAAATCGGGGCCATCGCCTCGGGGCTGAAGTCTTGGATGTTGACTTTGATGGCATCAAAGTTGTTGACGCGGTTGCGAATGAACGCTTCATCCACCAGGCCCTCTTCGATGATGACGTGCAGCATCGCATTGAGCATGGCCACATCGGTGTCGGCTTTGAAGTGCAAGGCACGCCACGCGTGTTTGCCCAAGTCCGTGCCACGCGGATCGGCCACCACAATCTTGGCCCCGCGCTTGGCCGCGTTTTTCATCCACGTCGCCGCCACGGGGTGGTTGGACGTGGGGTTAGAACCAATGACGAAGATGAAGTCGGAGTGTTCGACATCATTCACTTGGTTGGTCACCGACCCCGAGCCCACACCTTCGAGCAAGCCCGCCACGCTGGATGCATGACACAAGCGGGTGCAGTGGTCGACGTTGTTGGACCCAAAGCCGGTGCGCACCAGCTTTTGAAACAAGTACGCTTCTTCATTACTGCCCTTAGCCGAGCCAAAACCTGCCAGTGCTTTTTTGCCGTGTGTGTCACGCAGGTGTTTGAGTTTGGAGGCAGCCAAGTCCAGCGCTTCTTCCCATGTGGCTTCGCGAAACACCTGCGACCAATCAGAGGCTTTGATGTTGAGCTCGTTCAAAGCCTCAGGATTTTTAGGCACACCCGGTTTACGAATGAGTGGTACCGTCAAACGCTGTGGGTTGTGGATGTAGTCAAACCCAAAACGCCCCTTCACACACAAGCGGCCTTGGTTGGCAGGGCCATCGCGTCCGTCCACGCTGACGATGGTGTTGTCTTTCACGTGGTAGGTGAGCAAGCAGCCCACACCGCAAAACGGACACACCGAATCCACTTTTTTATCTACGGCTTGAGAACCCACATGGGTCTTCGGGCTCAAGGCCCCCGTGGGGCAGGCCTGCACACATTCGCCACAGGCCACACAACTGCTCAAGCCCATCGGGTCGTTCAAATCAAAGACGATTTGCGCGTGTGCACCACGGTGGGCGTAGCCAATCACATCGTTGACTTGTTCCTCACGACACGCGCGCACGCAACGGTTGCACTGAATACACGCATCCAAATTCACCGCCATCGCGGGGTGCGACACATCGCACGCGGGTTGCTCGCGGCGCAGCGCACGCAATTCAGGGCGAACATGCACGTCCATGCAAGAAGCCCAGAAACTCAGTTCACCATGTTGGCCCGCAGCGTCATGATCGCTACCACCCGCTGCAATGGGGGATGTGCTGGGCAACGATCTTGGCTCGCCGCATGAGGCGTCCGGCGTATCCCCCCTCGCAGCAGCGAGAGAAGAAGCCGAGGCAGCATCGTTCCACTTGTAGCCCACATCAGGCATATCAGACAGCAGCATTTCAAGCACCATCTTCTGGCTCTTCACCGCCCGCTCGCTCACCAATACCTCTAAGCCTGCCGTCGCCGTGCGACAACAGCTGGGGGCCAAAGTGCGTTCACCTTTGATCTCAACCACGCACGCACGGCAGTTGCCGTCAGCACGCAAACCGTCGGTGTAGCACAAGTGAGGAATATCGACGCCATGGCGTTGCGCGACCTTGAGGATGCTCTCCCCCTCATACGCTTGAACAGTTTGATCGTTGAGTTTGAATTCGATCATTCAAGCCACCTCGTGTGAAAAATACGTTTGCACACACCGCACAGGGTTAGGGGCTGCTTGCCCAAGGCCACAAATCGAGGCGTCGACCATCACTTGGTTCAAATCTTCCAGCGTGGCGTTGTCCCACTTCGGCGCTTGCATGAGCTGCACCGCTTTGGCCGTACCCACACGGCATGGGGTGCATTGGCCGCAGCTCTCGTGTGCAAAAAACTGCATGGCGTTCAATGCCGCATCGCGTGCCCTGTCGTGCTGACTCAACACCACCACAGCCGCAGAGCCGATGAAGCAGCCAAACTCTTGCAACGTGTCAAAGTCGAGTGGAATGAGGTTCAGTCGAGCAGGCAAGATGCCACCCGATGCACCGCCTGGCAAATAGGCATAAAGCGTGTGCCCATCCAACATGCCACCGCAATACTCGTCAATCAAAGCCTGCACCGTGATGCCCGCAGGGGCGAGCTTGACGCCCGGTTGTTTGACTCGACCACTCACGCTGAAGCTGCGCAAACCTACGCGACCATTGGCACCAAAGCTGGTGAACCACTGCGGGCCTTTTTGCACAATGTCGCGTACCCAATACAGCGTTTCAAAATTGTGTTCAAGGGTGGGCTTGCCAAACAAGCCCACTTGCGCGATGTAGGGTGGACGCATGCGTGGCTCACCGCGTTTGCCCTCAATGCTTTCAATCATGGCGGACTCTTCGCCACACACATAAGCACCCGCGCCTCGACGCAATTCAATGTGCGGCAGTGGGCATGGTGGTTTGGCTTTCAATGCAGCAAGTTCGCGTTGCAACAGTTCGCGACAGCCGTGGTACTCGTCGCGCAGATAGATGTAGATGGCGTCAATTCCCACCACTTGCGCAGCCACCAACATGCCTTCTAAAAAACGATGCGGGTCACGCTCTAAATACGTGCGATCGTTGAAGGTACCAGGCTCGCCTTCGTCAATGTTGACGGCCATGACACGCGGTGCAGCTTGCTCGCGCACAATGCGCCACTTGCGCCCTGCAGGAAAACCTGCACCACCCAAACCCCGCAAGCCCGAAGCCTCCATGGCTTGCAACACGTCATCTGCCTTCGCATGGCCGTTGGCCAATGAAGTAGCCAAAGCATATCCACCATCAGCCACATAGGCAGCCATGTCCACATGGTCGGGTAATGCTTGATGGGTGGCTTTGGTGTTCACAGCTGCAGCCACTTTGTCTGACGTGGCGTGTGGCACGGCGTTCTGATGCACCACAGCCACAGGCGCTTGCTCGCAGCGGCCCACACACGGGGCGCTGATCACACGCACATCAGCGCCCAACAGACTGGGCAACTTGGCCAACAGTTGTTGGGCTCCGCCCATCTCGCAGCTGAGGCCATCGCACACCCGCACCGTGAGCGCAGCAGGCGTGGCGTCATTGGGCAGCACCTCGAAGTGGTGATAGAAGGTGGCCACTTCAAACACTTCGGCCATGGGCAAACGCATCTCATGCGCCAGTGCCACCAAATGCCGCTCGTACAGACCACGGTAGGTGTCGTTCAACACGTGCAGGTGTTCAATCAACAAGTCGCGCCGCTCAATGTCCAACGCATGAGCGCGCACCTCTTGCAGCGATTGCGCATCCGGCTGTCGCCCTTTCAGATGGCTAATGCGGCGCAAGGTGTTACGCATCTCATCAACTGTGCTGAGCCTATGTGTGGAGGTGGGATTCATGGCTATCATTCTCCACCATGAAATTCCTCACTTGGCCCGTTCCCGCCCTGCTTGCATGGGGTTCGTCTTGGCTCATTTTCAAGGGCTTGCACAACGTTGGCCTGAGTGAAACCATTGCCTTGGTATTGGCTGCATTTTGGGGAGGCTTTTTAAGCCGTCTAGGCCACACGCCCATGCGCAAGGCCTTGATTGTGTTGGGTTTTCCTATGTCGATGGTGGTGTCGTCGAGCACCATCAGCATTCCACCCATCGCATGGTTGTTTTTGCTCGGATTAATCGTTTTGGTTTACCCGCGCAAAGCCTGGCGTGATGCGCCACTCTTTCCAACCCCCAAGAAAGCACTGCGTGAATTGCAGCAACACATTGTGCTGCCCGCGGGCTCACGTATTTTGGATGCAGGCAGCGGCATGGGCGATGGCCTGTTGGCTTTGCGTGACGCGTTTCCTCGTGCCGAGTTACACGGCGTTGAAATGAGTTGGCCGCTACGCGTACTCAGCGCCATGCGCTGCTCATTTGCACGCATTCGTCAAGGTGACATTTGGTTGGTGGACTGGCGCAGCTTTGAGATGGTCTACCTGTTTCAACGCCCCGAGAGCATGCCTCGCGCAGTGGAAAAAGCAGAAGCTGAATTGCGCCGCGGCGCTTGGCTGGTGAGCCTGGAGTTTGAAGCGCGCGAGCTGATTCCCAGCGCCATCCTGACCTGCCGTGATGGCCGTCCTGTGTGGATGTATCAAATCCCGTTTAACCGACGCGGCTGACCAGCAATTTGTCAACGCGCCGCCCGTCGAGGTCAACCACTTCAAAGCGCCATTGGTCAAACTCCACCACATCGCCCTCATCAGGCAACTCGCCTGAAATGGCCATGACCAAACCGGCCACCGTGTTGTAAATGCCACGGTCTTCGTCTGGCAATTCTTTAAGCCCCAAGCGAGCTTTGAACTCGGTCACGGGCATCATCCCATCGATCAACCATGAGCCATCTGGCCGTTGGGTAGCCCACGCCTCGTCTGTCGGCGTAGCTTGCAGCAACTCACCGGTGATGGCTTCGAGCAAATCGCGTGGTGTGAGTAAGCCATGCACCACACCGTACTCGTCCACCACCAACACCATGCGACCGTGCGCAGTAGCGCGTTCGGCGGGTTTGCGGAATTGTTCGAGCAAGTCCATGCCGCTCAATGTTTCTGGCACAAAAGCCACAGGCTTGGCCAAAGCATCCACCGTCATGTCTGTACCCGGCGGCAAACGCAAGAGCTGAGACACACTCACCGCGCCCACCACGTTGTCGAGGTCACCACGGCAAACGGGGTACCACGAGTGTGCGCCACTCGCGCCCACTTGGGCCAAAGCTTGCGGCACAGGCAGTTTGGCATCCAACCACTCGATGTCTGAGCGATGCACCATGATGGAGGTGAGCGGACGCTCGTCGAGGTTGAACACGTTTTGCACCATCTGGTGTTCGTGCTGTTCAATCACACCCGCATCCACACCTTCGACCAAACTGGCAGAAATTTCCTCTTCCGTCACCGTACGCGCACCTTGTGCATCAATGCGCAAGAGTTTCAACATGGCAGCCGTACTGGCCGACAACAAATGCACAAAAGGCTTGGCCAAAGTGGCCAAGGCCAACATCATGGGGGCAGCCACACGCGCCACGGACTCTGGAAACAATTGGCCGATGCGCTTGGGCACCAACTCACCAAACAAGATGGTGCTGAAGGTGATGATGGTCACCACAAATGCAGTTGCCAAACCAGCCGCCCAGTTTTCGGGCACGCCTTGGGCGAGTAACCAATACGAAAAATCATCGCTGAACGCCGCTTCACCCACGATGCCGTTGAGTACACCAATCGACGTGATGCCAATTTGCACCGTCGACAAAAACTGTGTGGGCTGCTCCATCAATCGCAACGCGGCGTGTGCCCCCGCATCGCCCGTCTCGGCCAACGCAGCCAAGCGTGCTTTGCGGCTCGACGCCAACGCCATTTCAGACATGGCAAACACGCCGTTGAGCAGCGTGAGAAAAACGATCAGCAGGACATCCATCGAGAACTTAATTAGAGACAATCAACACATGGCACTTTACTTGATTGGCGACGTACAAGGCTGCGACGAAGCCTTAGAACGTTTGTTGACGCATATCGCGTTCTCCCCCAGCCGCGACACCCTGTATTTTCTAGGCGACTTAGTCAACCGTGGACCTGACAACGCAGGCGTGCTGCGCCGCTTAATAGCACTCGGTACCAGCGCCCAGTGCTTGCTGGGCAACCACGATTTGCACTTGCTGGCGGTATCGCGTGGCGTGCGTCAGCCCAACACCCAAGACACCATCCAAGACATCTTGACAGCCCCCGACAGCGCCGGGTTGTTGGATTGGCTGCGTCATCAACAGATGGCCATGCAAGTCGGTCATGTGTTGATGGTGCATGCAGGCGTACTACCGCAATGGACAGCGCAACAAACGATGGCGCTGGCTCGCGAAGTAGAGGCTGTGCTGCGCAGCGACGACTGGGTGGACTTCATGCCGCAGATGTACGGCGGCATGCCCAATGTGTGGCATGACGACTTGACGGGTGCAGACCGCTTGCGCGTCATCGTCAACGCCCTCACCCGCTTGCGTTTTTGCGATGCACAGGGCGCAATGGATTTCAGCGTGAAAGAAAGCGCAGACCAAGCCCCCACGCACTTGATGCCGTGGTTTGATGTGCCGGGTCGATTGAATGCCGATGTGCGCGTGGCTTTTGGCCATTGGTCCACCATTCACATCGAAGATCGATCTGATGTGATTTGCCTCGACGATGGCTGTGTCTGGGGTGGGTGCTTAAGTGCGGCCAAGCTTGAAGCCAAAGACACGCTTGTGAATGTGAACGATGCGCCTGCATGGCAGCGGGTCAGCGTGAAGTGCCCACAGACGATGGACCCGTTGGCCTAAGGACCTTCATCAGCCCAATGCAAAACGACCACCGGCTAGGTGGTCGTTTCAATCAAGTGTTCTATTCGTTCAGGTAGTCGACTTGAACAAAGCCGCCACCACCCGTTTGGGCTTGATGTTGGCCGACTTGCGCAGCGGCTCGGGCGAGGCCACTTTGGGTGCATCGTTGCTGCGAGCCGTGGGCTCGTAGGGTTTGTCAAAGAACGGATCATTCTTGACGCGTGGTGCGGGCACATAGCCCACTTCGCGGCGACGCTCGTCGTTGTCGCGGCCACCGCGTGAATCGCGGGACAAATAACCTTCGCGTGAACGGCCACCTTCATGACGCTCGCCTCGAGATTCACCCCGGGGTTCACGACGCTCACGTGAGCGGTCTTGTTCGACCGTCACGGTTTCGAGTTTGATTTTGGTCTTGAGCAATTTTTCAATGTCGCCCACCAAACGTTGGTCGCTACCCGACACAAAGCTGATGGCGTGCCCCAAAGCACCCGCACGGCCCGTGCGACCGATGCGGTGCACATAGTCTTCGGCGTTGAACGGGATGTCAAAGTTGAACACCGCTGGCACGTCTTTGATGTCCAAGCCACGTGCGGCCACGTCGGTACACACCAACAAATCGACCTCGCCTTGCTTGAAGCCTTCGAGGG
>JACCDV010004330.1_pt1 | contig 13419 bp, 3 predicted proteins | sample 7446131 | NCBI WGS metagenome assembly JACCDV01 (sample SAMN15323448, study PRJNA562643) | freshwater metagenome | isolation source: river surface water | place: USA:Blue River Watershed | collected 2017-08-17 | reverse complement strand
CAATAAAGCCTTAAAAATATAACTTTGTTGGTTGGACCAAGTGGCTCAGGTAAATCAACAATAATGTTGAGAGTCTTGGGATATTAATTAGAATAAACTTAAATACAAGATTTAAAGACTCTTCAACCTAAAGATCTCAGGCCTTAGCATCATTCACTGAGAACCTCACCTGAAGCCACATCAACAACTCGTTATATGTTCAGCGCAAAGATACCCAAGTAGAGTTTTGCAGCAGGCTCTTATCAAGATCTATAGATTTGCGATAGTCCTGGATTTTAGGATTCTGCTGGATGTGAGGTCGATATATCAAACTCAATCAGCATTCAGACATTTTTAAAAAGTTGTGCCAGTGTTAAGTTGGTTGTTGTAATTTCCCAAAGAAAGGTAGGTGATAAAATGGAGGGAATAAAGTAAATTGCAAAGATAGTATCTAACCTTGTCGTAAAATACAGCGATATTGAGAAGGATGTAATAATAGTCTTTAACAAATTCGAAAGCTAATAAGAGTTTAATCGAATAAAGCCAGGAGTTCAAAGTATATTGAATTCACTTACTGCAGCAGAGAAGACCAACACTTAATATGTCGCCTTTTTAAAGTCATTAGACAAAAGACTCAAGCCAAAGAAGCCAGAGGTGATTCGATTTGATCCTTATGAGACAGATATTCCTGATTTCGTCGAGCAAATGATAGAAGGAAGGATAATGAATCCTCGTGAAGTCTTTAGATATAGTCTTTCCAGTAAATCCAACCAATGCATATCGAATAGGAAAGCTATTCTTATTAAATTAATCAAAGATTCGCTTGGAAAAGATAATAGATTAGCCCTTTACTACTTAAACTAATTAGTTCTCTTAAGCCAATGCATGAATAATCCTGATATGATGGTTGAGATATAAGGGATAAAAGACGATATCAAACTGCAAGTTTCCGAAAAAGTCAAAGCATTTGAGAAGAAGATTTAAGGAGAGATATTATCAAATGACTCAAATAACAACACCTTTATTGAATTGAATAAAATCAAGAAATAGGTTGAGTCCTATTAAATCTTCGCAAAGATTATTCTAAAATTACCTACAAAAAGAGATATAGAATCAAAAATTAAAGAAGTTAAGCAGAAAATTCTTGAAGAAACAGGCAAGTTAGAATTCAATGAAAAAGTCATAGAATAAACCAAGAAAAAAGTTGTGAGCAATGTCAAATTCTTTGGAAAATTTGAACTTCATTTACAAAAAGAAGTACTTTAAAAGCTAAAAGATTCATATTAAAAATGTAAAAAATAGTTTAACTAATTGCTGAAAAATAAAGAGTATAAAAAGGTAAGAGAAATGACAACCACTTTGAAGAATATCTACTAAGTAATATAAAAGGGGAGAGATGCTATGACAGTTGATTTAAATAATCCTGAAAAAATTGTCATCATCGATAAAAAGGAGTTCGAAGATATCGTTTAGAGAATAAAACAATAGTTCGAACGGCTCAGTTAATCATCTACAAAATTCATCGAAGTATTCAAAATGAATCCTTCTTCTTTCTAGATTAAGTAAGAAACTATCAACACCATTAACAATAATATTAAAATTATCTAGGAAATATAGACCTAAGGGCCTATTTTGAATTAAATCTATGCAAGAACTTATAAAACCCAAATTATCAATAATATTTGTAGCTTTGGAAAAGAACTTATCAGCTAATTGAGTAAGATTGTTGACCCAAAGAGTAAGCAAGAAATAGATTCATCTAAAATTGATTATCTAAAGCAAAACAAAAAAAATACTAAAAAACTCACAGAGATTTAGGGTGTATATGGAATTATTGGAGTATAAATTGATAAGCTCTGGAGTAATTTCTAAAGATTCATCTCAATTGAAACAAAAAGATTAAACGATTTCTTAAGCGAGCTGAAAAGTGAAAAGCAAATCAATCGAAGTACTTTGAAGAATTTCAAGAAAATGATTGATAGGATAATAAAATTTTCCTAAGGCGATGAAGAGTTAATTAACTCGACCAATCAACTTAAATCTGACATAAAAAAATCATTAGGCTAGCATGTTAGAAATATAAAAAGCAAAATTGATAAGGTGAAAATAACATTAAAACTTAAGAGGACACTTGAATTAGAATAACTTAAGAAAACGTTTGAAAAGTTCAAGGAAATTGAGGCTTTTTTTAAAGTAAAATAGCTTAGCTAACAAAAATATTTAGCAGTAAATATCAGCAAACTTGAAGGTGAAAAATCATCTGCCTCTAAGATGAAAAACTGTCAATAAGAAAGAGAAAACGAATAAAAAGAAAACTAGTTGGTAATCTAAGAGAATGAAGAGGAAGATGAAGACTACGAAGATATAAATATCAAAGAAACTGTTACTGAACTCTATAAATCAATAATTATCAAGCTAGTAAGTCCTTTTAATGAGATAAAGAACTAATCAAAAAAGATCATGGAAAAAGGGATTTGTGCAGTAACATCAAATTATCTTAATATGCTCAATGAATTTATACAGTATAAAAATCTCATCTGCTAGCATGAAATTTACGAGAATAGAGATTTGAGATCCAATCTCAAAAAATTAAATTAATAAGAAGGAAAAAATATTGGTACTATTATTTAGAGGATTAAAATGTATTTTGATACCATATATGAGTCAACAATAGAGGATAAAAATCTTTAAAAGCAACTATATAAGCTTCCAAGCAATTAAGTTAGAGAATTCAAAAAATTATCCACCCTTCTTTTGCAATCGAAAAGATACACCTTCCTGGAAGAATTATTCTTGTAGCAAGGGCTAGGATGTCATTAATATTTAACAAAGGTCGTTTAGATATTGACTAAGTCTAATTAAATGATAAAAATTGATCTATCCAGTAAGAAGCAATCAAATATTGATTATATGGATAGCCTTCTTTGTCTTAAGAGACAAATCGAAGAAATGAAACCCTTCGACTAACTTGAGTTTTAGTAGAAATTCAAATTTTCAGAGATTTATACCAAAGTATCTGAATAAATAAAAGGTATTTAAGGCAGACAATCTAATTCGATTACAAATTTGTTCAAAGATGAAACTATCATTATTTCTTAGGTAAAAAGAATGTATTTACATCTTTCTAATGATGGCTTGAAAAATTAAGATAATCTCGTTCAAATCTAAACTGGCTTACACGCATATGCTGAAAAATTAATGAAGTCCATTCATAATGATCGATAGGACTTTAAAAATGATGAAATGGCAAACCTTGATAGTCAAAATGCAATGACATACATTAACAAACTTTAGAAAATGTTCAAAGTGTATGAAGAATTGAAGTAATTCATGAATAGTAAATTTTTACAAAAATTCGCTTTGTCTGAAGCATACTTTATTGCTTAGATTGAAAAGATATCTTTTGAAGAAAAAATAAAAAATACTTATGAAGAAGTCAAGAGTAAAATTAGTTCTTATGAATACAAAACAAAGCCAAGATAATTTGAAAAAATAATAGCATCCTTAAAGAAGATATAATACCTTATTGATAAACTATCAATAAATACTCTTTATTTCCAGCTTTACAGCTCGATCGAAAGCTCAGAAAAGGATGCTTAAGGTTTTCAAGGCAACAAATTCACCTAAAGGCTTAAATTTTTCAAGGCTAGGAGTTAGGATCTTGTAAAGAGCGTTTTGTCTAAGTAAAAAAATGAGGATCAACTTATAGATAAGCCCAACTTTTTGAGTCTGTACAATAATTTACCGCCACAAGAACAGCAAACTATCGACATGAAATTATAGCCATTGCTCCAGGAAAAAATAGATCGTCTTTAAAATAGTTATGGAAAGACTGAAGAATAAAAGAGAGTTATTGAAGAAGATTTAAAAGAAATGGCTGGTAAGCTTCCTAATAGTTTAAGAAAAACCTTTAAAGCCAAATTTGAAGATACTAAAGAGAAACTAAAGAAAAAGGAATAGGAAGAAGTAAAAAATATTAAAAAGGAGCTAACTAATGCGAATGAGAATGTCTTTTAGTCTGTTAACAAGTTTATATCATGTAAAAATCTCACTATTGAAAAATAAATCAAAGGTATTATTGATGGACAGCTAAAAAAATTGGGAAAAGACTTCTTGGTAATCGACAAGGATAAAAATAAAAGATTAATTGTTAAATAGTCCTTTAAAAATTACTTAAAATCATTTGGATCTAAAAATTCATAGATGATGAACAAGATAAAGAGCAACAGTAAACTAAAGGATTGTTTCGCCAGTGAATAGTCAGCATTCCTTAAGAACTTGATTGCATAATAGAAGTAAATGATCCGAGAGATCTAAAGTGAAATAGTAAGATGTTCTTTGTAAGGTCTTGAGACTTGCAATATAAAGTGTAAATAGTTGAACCAGCTTTATGTGTTAGCTTTAGAAGATTAGTTTTAAGGACTTTGCCTTGCATAAAGACAATAAGTTTTATCTGTTTGGGAGGGATATATTAGGAAAATTGAAGAGAGGATTGAGAAGTTATTTTCGACACCTGAGCCAAACGTTCTACAATAAACCACTAATAAACTAGAAAAGAATATTATTGAATGGAAGTTCATTCGAATCTTTATTGAAAACTTTTTAAACTAATCTAAATAATTAATCAGTAAAGCAAACTAAAGATACAAATTCGCCCAGGAAACATATAAAAGTTTCTAGCTAATAGATAGCGATCGTGTTATTATTAATAATCTCGCCATTCAGATTAATGAACTTTTAAATGAAGTGAGATCTATTGAGTTCTACGACTAATAAATAAAAATCTTGAATTTTGCCTCTTTATAAAAGTAATTCTAGAAGAAAGCCATCAACCCACTAAAAATGTTATCATAATACTAATAGATTTACAATAAATACTTATGCTAGAGAGAAACAGATAAGTATTCAAGGAAAGATTTAGTTGATACAATTCGTAGTAAATGGTAGGAAAATATATAAAATGCAAAAAAAGAGTTCGAATCTGCACTTACATATCCTTAAGAATAGATTTCGCAAAGAATCATAATCCTTCATAATCTGACCCAAATCGTCAACAACAAAAGATGGGATATAATCGATCCACAGCTTAAATCAAGAGAAAACTTGGAGTTATTCCTAGAAAACAAGTTTTCTTCAATAATCTCATCCTTGGAAAACGATTTGGCTGGTACGAAAGCAATAATCGCAACTAAATAACAAATCTATAGTAAATATTAATAAGTCAAAATATTACAAGGAAGACAATTTGACAAGATCATAAAATAAACTAATGCGAAGAAGACAGAGTTACAAACTATGATTGATAGTATCGTTGATGAGGATGCTAAAGAAAAACTTAAGCTTTAATAGCAAAATATATAAAGCTTTAAAAATTAAAAGATATAAGAGATGAGAACTACAGAATATAATAAGTTTGTGGAATTCAAAAATGCAAATGAAGCATAACTTAGAAATTTTATCAAAGCAAATGTAATAAAACACCTGATTATTATGTAAAAAGTAATTCAGTCTGTGCACTGGAAATCAAAAGATAATGCCAACAAGATCCGTGAATTTTTGCATTAAATCAACAATCTAGCCAAGAACATAAACAAAATTATATTCGATGAACTGAATGCTTCAAAGAATAACTATGCACTCATCATCGCAGCTGATCCTGAAATATTCAAGTCACAAGCAGCATAGGAATTCATGAATAGAACTTCCAAACAAGGTATTGAGTACATTTTGAAAAATTGTCCCCAATTAGTGGATGATTAGTCTTTAACTACAGATGTATTAAATTTCTATCGCATGTACTCAGAGGAATACAACAAAATTATTGAAAATTTCAAAACCAATCCCAATCAAGAAGAAATAAACATCATAGCGAAGCAACTAAGAGACATAAGAGATAAAAACTAAGCAAAGAAAAATGATAATACACAATCTGCACACATAATGGCAAGGATTTTCGCAACCTGGTCCATGACTAAAGTTGATCTTTCAGACAAATAGAAAATATCAGTTGACTTCCAACCTCATCCTGCCCAAATTGTTGCCATCTATCTCCTGATTGGACCTGACCCTTCAAAAATTAAAAACTCATTGATTGAGGTCCTAACTGGATAGGGAAAATCAATTGTACTTGCTGGACTCTGCATGTTTTTAGCCCTCAAAGGTTACAATCCATATTGTGCATGCTATAGTTAGTATTTAAGCTCGAGGGATGAGAAAGAATTCAAAGCTTTATTTGAACTTCTCGGCATATCATCCAAAATTAAATATGGAACTTTCAATCAACACTGTGAGGAAATTATTAATGAGTCTTCTGCAGCTTTATCCAGCAAATCAGCATCAAAGACATTCAGATAGCACATGAGAACAGCCATCACTTCTAAAGCTGAAGCAAGAGGTGGTTTTACAGACTTTTTCTCTAAAATATTCGATACAAGATCTCATCAAAACTCAAAAAAAGTTTTAATTATTGATGAAGTCGATGTTTTCTTTAATTAGAATTTCTTCGGAAGGCTCTATTGCCCTTCATTATCTTTGGATGATGAGGATGTTAAAAAATTAATCTAGTACGTTTGGAAGGTTACCAAAGAAAGCAGATAAAATGATAAAATCGATCAAATATAAAAGTAAGAAATTTACGCAAGTGAATAATATAAAAAGGTTGCGCTTAGGTACCCTTTACTGGAAGATTTAATAAAAAATCAAATTGTAGGTCTGCTTCAAGCAGTATACAACTATCATCATCAGTATATTATCCACCAAGACTCCATCAAGTATAGGGACAATGATTCAATTACAGATAAAATCAGTTATGGATACAAAACTGTATTTGTTAACTGCTTTGAGTATTAGAGAAAGGCTATTAGTAAAATTTCCTATGAATCAGCTCTCAAAATCACACTAAATATTGCTCCTTTCTCGTATTCTTAGTTACCTACATTCTTCCAGTCAATTCTTGGAGTTTCAGGAACTGTGAGTTCTATGTCAGAATACAAGAGAAGTATGTTAGAAGAGAAATATCTAATAAATAAGATATATGAAATCCCATCCATTTATGGTTTGAGTCAAAGAACTAATGATAACTTTACTGTTGTAAAAGATTAGTAGTTTTACGACTAAATTGTAGGGCATACGAAAAAAATATCATAAACCAGTCGTCCAATTGCTATCTTTTTCAAGACTATAAAAGATGTTACAAATTTCTACAAAAGTCCTCAATTCAAATAGTTTACAAAGAATACTACAATTCTCACTGAATAAACTGATCATGAATCAAGATAGACAATAATAAAAAGAGTAGGACAGCGTGGAAAGATCACAGTTTTGACTGAGTCCTTTGCTCGAGGAACTGATTTTAAGATGTTTGATAAGACAACGAATGAAATTGGAGGACTACATGTGATCCAGACATTTATTTCATCAGACCTTTCGGAATACATTCAGACTAGAGGCAGAACTGCAAGGCAGGGAAACAAGGGATCCTTTGAGGTTCTTGTAAACGAGACAGAGCTGTAGAGATTTGAAATTATTTGCAAGCAAAATAGTGAATTTGAGTAAAAAATGAAGAATGCCTGGAAGAAGAAAGATTAAGTTCAGACTAAATAGCTAAGCTAAAGAGTAGAGAAGGCAAGATAAAAGCATTTGCAAACATAAGCCTTATTTAAGAGGAAGCCAGCTCAAAAGGATATAATATAGTTTGTGTACTCTCAGAACAAGTTCAACTAAATCAAGAAAAATCATGTAAAGACCTTAATTGGAATCGATGGAACCGCTTCAATGGGAGCTGCGTTGAAAAAGGTTTTAGATATTCTTTAAGATAGCTTTACCAGAACTAAAAAGATCCTTTAGGAGAAGAAAGTTTCTGGCTCATTCGGAAATCAAATTGGCATCTATCGTAATTATGACTCAGATTTCGAAAAACTCCTATAATACTCTGGCTTCGAAACAGACAGTCAAAAATTGAAATAATTTTTGCAAACAATTCAAATAAATGGTGGATGGGGTAATGAGGCGATGTAGGTTTTATTCCAGCATGCAAATAAAATAAATAAACTCGACCAAATAATCATTATTGCTGATGCCAAATCTAATGCTTTCAATGAAACCAAGGTAAAGAGAGAGAAAAAATTCGGAGAAAAGTATTGGATTTAAAATGGTTTTCCCCACACGAATGAAGGAGAGTAAGTATTGAAACTGAAACAAAAGAAGGTGAAAATCCATACTCTATATATTTATCTCGATAGTAGTCCCAAATAAAAGAAGCAACAGTTAAAACAATATTGCTAAACCATTAGCAAATAGACTGGGGGACTTTCATAAGAGTTCAGAGTCAAAGATAACGACTCTTCTGAGTTTTTAACTGGGTTCTTAGTCAAGAATATTCTGATGCAGATTGGAGGTGAGGAGAAAGGTAGAGAACTTGTAGAATCTTACAATCAACAGCATTCTGCGCCAATGAGAATGTGATTATGCTATATGTTATAATTTATCACTTGCCTGCTTATCTAATAAAACCACTCTTATAATAGACCAGTTGATTTGATCGAGTTGATCAACCAACAAGTATGAATTAATTATGCCCGAAATATTTAACAATTCTTAATCAATTATTGTCTTATAAAAGATTCATGATATCTTAATGGACAGTACTTTATCGTCAAAAAAGAAGGAAAATGACGAATATATTATTAACTACAATTATTATGATTATCTATAGCTCCTTAAAATTATCATTACTTTAAGACTAATGATCATTCTCGAATATTAATTTGGTAGAATTAAATATGAAACTGTCAGCATGCCTCAAAGATTTCATGAAAAAACTAGACCTATTCCCCGCCACACAGTTCCTTAGATACAATTCAGAAGCAGAATACAAAACAGCCACAGGTGGTTTCATCTCCATAGCCGTACTGATAACTTTCTGCATATTGTTCTTCAACCTAGGGCTAGAAACAATTAACCAGCAAATCATTACAGGGTCAGTCAGCTATAGCATATAGGTTGAACCTACCCCAATCTCCATCAACTTGACTAAAGGTTCACCATTCATGTTTTCGGTCGGAATCAACGGGTTAAATTTATCGGATCCCTCAATGGTGTACTTCAACATCACCCTGAAACAAACGTTTTACAACACAGTACTCACGGAAATAAATAGTACGATTATTCCCTTAGTTCAATGCACCCTTTAACATTTCTCCTTTAACAGTGATATAAGAGCTCTCTTCAATAAGTTGCCAGTAACAAATACACTATGTCCTCCTTTCAACTATCAATTCCACATCGGAGGTAGAGCAGTTTCCTCAGAATATTCTAGAATATAGATTTTAATTTAAGACTGTAACAAAACAATAAACTCCAACTGTGTTGACGATAGCATAATAGCTGCCTTGGAGCAACAATACGGTGGATTTATGTTGATTATGCCAATAATTAATACAATAATAAATACTGAGGACCAAATATATAAGCAAGTATATCTCTAAGACCGCAATTATTATTACTTTAATACAAAAATGGGAGTTGAGCTTTTTGGATAAATCGAACAGTATCAAATAGATACTGACACCAGCCTCATGCCGTTTTCTAATATTTATACGGAGTATGCAACAGTTGTTCCAAATCTATTGGTAGCTAAGCCAAGGACTTTTACCTCATCTCGATATGCGCAGATTAATTTTGTTAAGTCGAGTACATCCACCACGTACACAAGGAGCTTCAATAAAATTGATAGCTTTCTGTCATATGTTGGAGGATTGGTTGGCACCACCTTGATCATTTTCTTTGTATTAGGGGCCTATTCGGAAAAAGCTTATGTTATGAGCATCGCCCAAGAAATATATAAACTTTAAGAAGATAGCCAATCGAAGGCATAGCCTTTTAACTTTGGTAAATTCATCATGATGAACATCAAGCAAGTGATCAATATATTCAATAAATAGTGTGAATGGTCTGATAAATGCTCAAGGATAGTGGATTAGATGTAGAAGCAACTAAATATATCCTTCCTTCTAAAGCGAATGAATTATTATTAGGATGCGATTTCTAGTATTTTGTCCGAGCATCAAGCCTTATGCCTTTATTTGAACTAAAAGAAATCTATAACCCTTGCAGCATAATCAAGAAAAGCATCAATTATTACCAAAAAAGCTCGACAGAAAGATAAAAAGAATGAAATTAAGTAAGATTTCTCAGCAGCAAACAATTAAAAATCATTCAACAACCTAGAAGATATAAGCAAACCAATTCCTGCAGTCGGATCCTAAAAAATCAACGAGCAATCAATCCAATAGTGTAGTGATGGAAGTTCAAGCTGTGACTAATCCAAAAAAGATAGAATAAAATAGAGTTTGGTCCAAGTTATTAGATAATCCCATGAAGGAAATCCCATCAGCCGCAGAATAGTCGATAAGCTGAGTAAAATAAATATATTCGAACAAATGGGACTATCTTCAAATAATGTGAAGATTGATACTAATGATGAAAAATTAAGGGTGAGTAATAATGAATTAAATAATGAAATTGTGAAAGTAGGCTCAAATTTTTAGTTTCTATAATTTCAAGAAAATCAATGATTGCAAATCTTTTGTTATTGTATTAATTTACTAAGCACAAATCAAATTTTTGTCTATTCATATTCTTTTCCTCCATTGCACTAAATACTTATCCACCTCTTCCAAAATAGAATCCCCATCCTATACTGACTGCTGATGTGATGACTCCTCATGCTCCTCCACCTCCTCAATCATCTCGAACCCCTCATTCTCAAGATTGGAAGTCAAAGCGGATTAGTTGAAGCTATCCTACACAATCTTTATCCCTCCATCTTTTATCTTACTTAGTACTTACTTGGCCTACAGGAAATTCATTTTTTATTTTATTGTGCTCTAATTATTACTCATGTTTTTGTTTATTCTTTACTAGAGTTTTATTATCTATTCTCGTTAGATCTTAGATTTCTAAAGTTAGATTATTTTGCGCAGTTGCTCGTTTATCACTTTTTCTGTATTATGAAGAAGTTACTTAGGCTTTCAATAACGAGCTCATGCTCCCGGCATCGTTATTTGCTGATATTCTTTTGTAAATTTTATATTTTCTTTTAAAGAGATCGTTCTTGCAACAACCATTTCTCTTCGGCTATTAATTTTTCCTCATTCCTTGCAGCTAACTCCTTCTTCAAATAACTATTTTCACTCTATAAACTCTTGACCTTCTATCTATACATCCTTTCTTTCTCATAGGCCTATTGATTCACCATATCCAGATTGCGTTGAAGTTCCTCCTTCTAGCTCTTCAACTGGCTCATCAAACTGTTATTCTCCGGTTTGTTACTCTTGAGCACAAGAGTATTCTTGATTTCACTGTTATCTTTCTATTTGCTGTTGCTGACATTCACATTCACATTCTTTATATTGCATGTGAAAACTTGTCTGTTGGTACCTCTTCCGCTTAGTTTCTACTATCTCCCTGTACTGGCACGGATGCTATTCGGTGGAGGGTTCAAAATGGGGTTATTGGTTGGATTGGTTCCGAATAGAGATAGGAATTTCTTTAAGGAATTTGATTTTATTTACTGTTATTGTTACTCTATATGGTTGCATGCACTTAGATGATGGTTTTATTTGTTCTGATTGCTGACTTCGCGGGCTGATTGATTATAGCGAACATTTGATTCGAGGTCCATCATAGAACGGGTATGGATCTTCAGGTTGTTTGAGAAGCCACTTGCTTTTGTTGGCTGGATGTACTTGAAGAAGTTGTGGTTGTTCTTGCGGGTTTATTTTAGCTCCTTTGCCTTCTTCATCATAACGTTAATTATTCAAATCAAAGATAGACCAAAAATAAAGATGGTTAAATAGATTTGGGCATTATTTTGGAAAGATTTAGAGTTTAGGTTACTGTAGATGATAAAAATATTAAAAGCAATGCTCATACGGTTGCTCAGTATTGCTTTTTAGTTCAAGGCAATCTTAATATCGGTTTATTTATTATTTTAATATAATATTAAATTAGTGATGAATATATTGGATCAACCAACTGCACATTGATGATTCTTTTACAAACTGAACACCAAATTAATACTCAAAACAATCACCAAAGATGTCTCTTGATTAGCCAACCAAAGATGTCTTTGTTTGCTACTTTTAATATCCTATCTTATCTATCATCAATATGATTCAGAAGATAAAGAACTTAGTTAATACATCAGAATTACAATTGGCAGTCTTGGGCTTAAGCTAAAATCCTAGCCTTAACTTTACCAGCGATTGAGAAAGAGAAATCTCTAATATTTCTTTTTTGAATATTTTTAAAAATTCAAGTGGGTATAGATTTCGAGAGGGCTGGATAAGATTTTAAGTTTTAATGATTATTTTAATTTAATAATAATAAATATTAATTCGTGATGATTTTGCTGGAATTACCGGCTGAAAATGATGAAAACTTTTGCGTACTGATCACAATAAACATACATTTACAATCAAAAAATAAGGCAAATCTGCCAAATGCCCAAAGGCATCAACTGTCTGATATCACGGCCAAGGGGATGTTTTATCCATTGCTTGCTCGTTACCATCATTGACAGAGAGTGACCCCTTCTATACCTTAAGTCTGCATTCCATATGGGCGTCAAAGACACTGAAATTGGATGCATTTGAGTCAAGTGAAGGGAACATCATTACAACAATCCATTATCTAATTGATAAGATATTTATTAAGATCATGAAAAGGCCTATTGGTGCTTGCTTTCTTTTATTAAGGCGGATTATTCATTAATATACGATTTGTATATCTCGAAAATTTGTTATCTATTCAGTAAGAGCGAACATGTGGCAAGTTTGGATGCAGTTTATTTCCAAGAGAGGTCTTTGTATTTCTGTTGGAACAGTAACGCTTTTTGTAAATATTTAATCGCTTTGAAGTATTTTTATTCATTCATCAATATGACTCCCAAATAGTAAAGAATTTTTGCATAGAGGCGATACTTCAAATTATTTCTCTCACAAATTCCTAATGCTTTCTCAAGCTATAGTTTGGATTATTGATACTTCTTCAAACAAAAGTAGGCTATTCCTTTGTTTAGTAAAGCACTAATAAAAGCAGGATCATCTTTGTCTTTTAATCTCGATAAAATTTATAGCTATTCATCAAATAGAGTAATGGAATTCTCTATTTGTCGAGTTTGCAGACAACATTTACCAAGACTATCTACTATCTGAGAATATTCAAATCCGCTTGAGCTTATATGTTTTTTTAGAGTTGACTTTGCCTTTTAGTATAATTTCTCTGCTTCTTAGTATTTTCCTTGCTAAAATTTAACAACTCCTAAAGAATGCAGGCACAGTGAATACTACCTGCTTTCTACCCCTTTTAAATGTTCTTCAAGGAATAGGCATTTCTCATAAAAGCTTTGAGCTTCAGAATACTGCCCCAAATGTGTGT
>JACCDV010353896.1_pt1 | contig 13422 bp, 13 predicted proteins | sample 7446131 | NCBI WGS metagenome assembly JACCDV01 (sample SAMN15323448, study PRJNA562643) | freshwater metagenome | isolation source: river surface water | place: USA:Blue River Watershed | collected 2017-08-17 | reverse complement strand
TTTTAACCGTTCGGTTTATTATTATGGACGCAAGGATTACCGCCAGGCAATGGCAGATGTTTTGGAAGCGTCTCGCTTAGGGGTTTTGATTCCGGATAAATATTATCAAGATTTAAAATCAGCTGTTGAATAAGATTTTTATGGCAATTTCATGCAGATTTGATACATTTATTGCATCACCATGGGAAAAATCGTAGGACTTACATATAATTTAAAATCTGATTGGGTTCGTGCGGCCAATGACCCTATTGATGCAACGGCTGAATTAGATGGCATTGAGACGGTTGAAGCTTTGTCTAAAGCTTTTGAGTCTAATGGCCACCGTGTTGTACGCATCGGTTCTGCGCAGGCCTTATTAAAGGCCCTAGCTCAAGGGTTAAAGGTCGATATTGTTTTTAATATTGCTGAAGGTTTTAAAGGCCGCAACCGCGAGAGTGAAGTCCCATTATTATTAGAGATGCACGGGATTCCTTTCGTTGGTTCTGATGCGCTCACCTTAGGCATAACCCTGGATAAGGCCATTGCCAAGAAATGCTGGATAGCTGATGGTGTGCCGACGGGAAAATTCTTTGAAGCAACGCCACACGATGATTTGGCTAAGCTTAATACGGTTGGTTACCCCTTGATTGTGAAGACGTCTCAGGAAGGGACATCGAAGGGGATTACCCAAAATTCCCGTGTTACCAATTTAGATGAACTAAGGCGTGAAGTGAAAAAGGTTTTTGATACCTATCATCAACCTGCCTTGTGTGAGCAATTTATTTCTGGAACTGAATTTACGGTTGCTGTTTGGGGAAATGAAGAGCCAAAGGCGTTTGATGTGGTGCAGTATTCGATTGGCGGCAACACCCAGATGGGCGATGCGTTTTATACCTATGAATTAGTTACGCAAAAAAGCGTAAAGAATATTTGTCCGGCTCCTATCGAAGCGGGTTTGGCTAAGAAATTGCAAGCCATTGCGGTGGCTGCTTATCAATCGATTGAATGCCGTGATTTTGGCCGGGTTGATTTTAGGGTTGATGCTCAAGGCAACCCGTTTGTGTTAGAGATAAATCCCTTGCCGAATTTGGCTCAAGGCGAAGCGTTTGATTTAAGTGCGCAAGCCAAGGGCATGAATTACGCTCAGATGGCTAACGGCATTTTGGATTTTGGTCTTAAGCGGTATGGGTTATTGCAGGGCGAGGAGGCCCTTATGTCCCGATGAACGATGTGATGACAGAACATGCGGCTCTTTCGCAAATCAGCCGTGCTAATATCCCGTTAACTGATGATGAAAAGCGTGTTTTAGCGATTTTCCCAGGGGCTACTGAAGCTGATTGGGAAGATTGGCGTTGGCAGATCCGCAATCGCTTGCGTACCTTAGAGCAAACCCAGAAATTATTTAAGTTAACGACGCATGAGATTAAGGGTATTCAGGGCGCGGGGGATAAATTAACCATGTCTATCCCGCCGGTGTTTGCGGCGATTGTTGATCCCAATAATCCAGCCTGCCCTATCCGTTTGCAATCGGTGCCGCAGGATTATGAATTTGAAACAGCGCCTGAGGAGATGTTAGATCCTTGCGGGGAAGAGGGTTCTTCCGCGGTTAAGGGGTTGGTGCATCGTTATCCGGATCGTGTTTTATTTTTAGTTAATGAAATGTGCGCCATGTATTGCCGCTACTGCACGCGTTCGCGTATGGTGGGGGATGGCAATCACACCTTAAATCTATCCACCTATGAGCCGGCCTTGAATTATATCCGTGCACATAAGGAAATTCGTGATGTGTTGATTTCCGGCGGTGATCCGCTTAATTTAGCAGACCGCACCTTGGAATTTTTGATTTCGTCGTTAAAAGCGATCCCCCATGTGGAATTCGTGCGCATCGGCACCCGTATCCCGGTGACCTTGCCGCAACGCATCACCCCACAATTGTTGGCGATGTTTAAGAAATATTCACCCATCTGGATGAGCATTCATTTTAATCACCCTAAGGAAGTGACCGCGCGCGTCAAGCATGCCTGTAATATGATTGCTGACCACGGCATCCCTATGGGTTCACAGACAGTATTATTAAAGGGTGTTAACGATGACCCCGCGGTGATGAAGAAATTATTTCATGAATTATTAAAAATCCGGGTGCGCCCGTATTACATTTATCAATGCGATCCCATTACAGGGTCAAAGCATTTCCGTACGCCGGTCAGTGTGGGCATTAATATCATTGAAAACCTGCGCGGCCATACCACCGGTTACGCAGTGCCGACCTTTGTGATCGATGGCCCAGGGGGTGGGGGCAAAATCCCCATTTCCCCTAACTACCTAGTGTCCAGCAAGGACGGCCGCCATGTGGTGCGTAATTTTAAAGGCGAGCAATATACCTACGTAGATCCTTCGTATTAATTGGCGGTAGTTATATAGAATTCGTTGACAAAACAGGTTCAAGGGCTATAATACTCAAACTTTAAACCTTGTAAACCTTTCAAAGGAGTTGATAAAAGTAATGTTAGAAGTTAAAATTTCAGACAAGAACGGTTTCGAAAAAGCCATGCGCGTCTTTAAAAAGCAGTGCCAAAAAGACGGTTTTTTAGTTGAGCTTAAAGAACGCCGTTTTTATGTAAAGCCGTCCGAACGTAAGCGCAAAGCCGGCAAACGTTAATATAATTAGTAATGTTGTGTTGAAGACACCCGTTTAAAAACGGGTGTCTTTATTCATTGATGATAAAAGTCAAACGCGCCCTCATCTCCGTATCAGATAAAACCGGTTTAGTTGATTTCGCCAAAGGCTTGCAAAGGCATGGTGTTGAAATCCTTTCGACCGGCGGTACTGCTTCCTTGCTGCGCCAATCCAATATTCCTGTTATTGAAGTTTCCGATTACACTGGTTTTCCAGAAATGCTTGATGGCCGGGTGAAGACCTTGCATCCTAAAATACACGGTGGCTTATTGGCTGTGCGCGATAATCCCGATCACATGAAGCAAATTGCTGCTCATGGCATTGGTACTATCGACATGGTGGTGGTCAATCTTTACCCGTTTGAAAAAGCCGTAGCGAAAAAAAATGTGTCCTTGGAAGAAGCGATTGAAAATATCGATATCGGCGGGCCATCCATGCTGCGTTCAGCCGCTAAGAATTATAAATCAGTCGCTGTAATTTGTAATCCAGCGCGCTATTTGGATGTTTTAGCGGAATTGAATAATAATAGTGGCATCTTGTCTGATAAGGTATTAACCAATCTGGCGATTGAAGTTTTTGAACGCACCAATACCTATGACGCGGCGATTTATAATTTCTTAAGCAATCGTTTTAAGACAGATAATGCTTTTTCCAATTTCCCTAAGGAAATTGCCCTAAGTTTTAAGAAATTGCAGGATTTGCGTTATGGTGAAAATCCTCATCAAGCTGCAGCCTTTTACGCGGATGGCCGTCAGAAGCAAGGCCTCGCCGGCTTAAAGCAATTACACGGCAAGGAATTATCTTTCAATAATATTTTAGATTTAAATGCAGCTGTTGATATTGTGCGTGAATTTGACCAGCCTGCGGCGGTAATCATTAAACATAATAATCCCTGCGGCGTGGCGCAAGACAAGGCCTTGGATAAGGCCTATACCAAGGCCTTTAAATGTGATTCACTTTCTGCTTTTGGTGGGATTATCGGGCTTAACCGTCCCGTCGATGGAAAAACGGCACAGGCCATTAGTAAAAGCGGTTTTATGGAATGTGTGGTGGCCCCCAAGTTCGAAAGCCAAGCGGTGGAAATTTTAGGTCAGAAGAAAAACTTACGTTTGTTGGAATTAGATATCCATGGCTTACCTGAAGAAAAATATGATTACAAGAAGGTTAGCGGAGGTCTTTTATTGCAAGAGAAGGACAACCGCAATTTAAAGCCTGAAGAAATCAAGGTTGTTTCTAAATTAAAACCCACCAAGGCGCAATTAGAAGCCATGCAATTTGGTTGGAAATTAATCAAGCATGTTAAAAGCAATGCGATTGTTTTAGTTAAGGGCACGCAAGCGATTGGCATCGGTGCAGGGCAGACCAGCCGGGTTGATTCAGCGTTGCATGCGATTCGCAAAGCAGGGGCCTTGGCTAAGGGTTCGGTGTTAATCTCCGACGCATTCTTGCCGATGCCTGATACCGTCACCTTTGCTGCTAAGGCTGGTGTCAAAGCGATTATTCAAACCGGTGGATCCATCATGGATGCAGAAGTAATTAAAGAAGCGGACAAAAAGAAAATTGTCATGCTTACCACCGGCCTTCGTCACTTCAAGCATTAAAAAATGGGGCCAGTCAAATGGTCAACCCTCACGAATATCTAAATTCCTTCGCTAATGCTGAACTTCACTTGGGGCAGGTGGGTCCGCGCGATTTTAATTTAGACCGCATCGCGGAATTATTAGAATATTTAGACAATCCCCAAAGCAAATTACGTATTATTCACGTTGCTGGCACCAAGGGCAAGGGCTCAACCTGCGCATTCTTAGCCAGCATCCTGCATCATGCCGGCTATAGGGTAGGTCTTTACACGTCGCCGCACCTGCATGCTGTTAATGAGCGCATCCGCGTTTTGGATCATGAGAATTTAAGGTCCCGTGAACAATTTCCTGGCGCCATTCCCGATGAAGCGCTAGGGTTGGTGTTGACCAATATGCGCGGGCATATTGCCAAGATTATTAATGAAGGAGGGGTTTTAAGTTATTTTGAAGTATTGACCGCGGTGGCCATGGATTATTTTGTTAAGCGCGGTGTGGATGTTGTTATTTTAGAAACTGGTTTAGGTGGTAGGCTTGATGCCACCAATATGGCTGATGCGATGATTAATGTGATTACTCCCATCAGCTTAGACCACACGCACTTGTTGGGAAATACGTTAGCAAGGATCGCTGTTGAGAAGGCGGGGATTATCAAACATACGCATTCAAGGGTGGTGATTGCACCGCAAGAGCGTGAGGCGATGGATGTATTATTGCATCGCTGTAAAGAATTTGGGATCACCCCGCAGCTAGTTAATCCAGCAGAAATTCAAGATAAACATATCGCCCTTAAAGGCGCACATCAAACCGTCAATGCCGCAACAGCCTTGAAGGTGATTGAGGTCTTAATTAAATTAGGTTATGCGATCAGCGAAGAAGCGGTTAATGATGGTTTAAAGCATATCCGTTGGTCCGGTCGTTTTGAAGAGATTAGTCAAGACCCTGCTGTTGTGGTTGATTGCGCGCATAACGCAGCTTCCGCCCGTGCCGTGGCGCAAACCTTGATTGATGTTTATCCTTACCGTCGGGTAATACTGGTCTTAGGGGTTTCCCAAGATAAAGATGTGCCAAGTATTTGCACCCATTTAAAAGATGCTGCGGCTAAGATCATCCTAACTCAGGCCAATCATCCTCGCGCACATACATTTAATGCAGGGGAAGCGGTGCAATATTTTGAGGGCAAGGACTGGAGTTTGGAGCCCGATTTAAAACAAGCCTTGCATAAGGCGTTGAAAGCAGCTAAAAAGGAAGATGTTGTTTTAGTGACCGGTTCGGTATTTATTGTCGGTCAGGCCATGGAGCATCTATGTACCAATACAAAGGTTTAGAAGATACGATTGCAGCTATTGCTACCCCGCCGGGAGTTGGTGGCATTGGCATTATCCGCCTAAGCGGCAAGCAAGCCATCGAGTTAGCTGATTGTTTCGTGCGTCTTAAATCAGATAAAAAACTAGCAGATTGCGCAGGGTACACCGTGCATTACGGCTGGGCGATGCAAACAATAGAGGGACGCGTACCTATTACGGAAAATACAACAGGCACATGTCCCGCTATTATCGACGAAGTTTTAGTTACCCTCATGCGCGGACTTAAGAGTTACACCGCCGAAGATGTGGTGGAAATCAGCTGTCATGGCGGGATTGCCGCCTTACAGGCGGTGTTATCTGCTGCTCTTGCGGCCGGTGCCCGTTTAGCTGAGCCTGGTGAATTTACCAAACGTGCTTTTTTAAATGGCCGCATTGATTTGACTCAAGCTGAGGCAGTGCTCGACGTGATTCGCGCGAAGACCGAGACATTCTTACGGGTGAGCAATAATCAGCTCAAAGGTGAATTATCCATAGAGCTTGAGGCGATGCGCCAAGAATTAATGAGTTTGTATGTTACCATTGAAGCGCTGATTAATTTTCCTGAAGACGATATTGATGCAGAGGGACGCCAGCAAATATTTGACCGTATTAATGCGCAAGCGCAGCGGGTTGAGCGCCTGCTTAAAAGCGCTGATAATGGCCGTTTATTAAAGGAAGGGATTCGCATTGTTTTATGTGGGAAACCTAATGTAGGAAAATCGTCGCTGTTAAATGCCCTGCTTAAAACCCAACGAGCCATTGTCACCAATATTGCTGGCACCACCCGTGATGTCTTGGAAGAAAGCGCCCAGATTAACGGCATTCCTTTTCAGTTGGTGGATACCGCGGGTTTATTGACGCCCAGGGATTTAGTTGAAGAAGAAGCGGTCAAGCGCAGCCTTTTATATATTGATAGTGCTGATGTGGTGTTATTGGTTTTGGATGCGTCCCAAGCAATCGAAGATCAAGATCAATTGCTGATTGAAAAATTAAAAGGCAGGCCCGTTATTGTTGTTCTAAATAAATCTGATCTTCCCTTGCAAGTTTCTGCCGCAGCCTTGCCCTTTGCTAGGTATGTTTATGTTTCAGCTTTAAGCAAGAAGGGTATTGATCAATTGGAGAAAACCATTGTTCAATCCGTCTGGCATGAGGCCCAAGAGAATTCCCATCATGGCGTATTGATTAGCAATATGCGCCACGTCTCTGCCTTAAAACAAGCGCTCACTGATTTATCCGGCGCCTTAGGATTGATGGATGATCATGCGTCGTGGGAATTTATCTCCGAACAAATCAAGGCCGCCATCAATCAAGTAGATGCCATCACCGGCCGCAATATCGATGAAGATCTACTAGACCGCATCTTCTCTGATTTCTGTATAGGTAAATAAAAGGGGGCAAATTGTCCCGTTCCGTTAAGTAAATCATGAACGCACCCCAATTTCATAACCGCGGGGCCTTGATTAGTCCGGCCAATCGTTTTGAGCAGATTTCATTCACATTGGATGAAGACTGCCCAGAGGAGGATCGCCCTAATCCTAAGACAGCATTCTTTAAGGACAGTTCCAAATCAATTATTTCTTATAACGATAGTCCGGATATTGGTTTTGATGCCAGCCTTAATCCTTATCGAGGCTGTGAACATGGTTGTGTCTATTGTTATGCTAGGCCAACCCATGAATATTTTGGTTTATCATCGGGGGTTGATTTTGAGAGCAAGATCTTTGTAAAGACGCAGGCAGCCGCCTTGTTGCGTAAGGAATTAGCTCACCCTAAATGGAAGCCCCAAGTGATTGCTTTAAGCGGGGTGACCGATTGTTACCAACCTTTTGAACGTAAGTTTGAGATAACGAAAAGATGCCTTGAAGTGCTCTTGGATTTTCACAATCCCGTCGGTATTATTACCAAAAATCAACTGGTGACCCGCGACCTTGATTTATTTAAGGAAATGGCTGCTTATCAAGGAGTTTGTGTAACCTTATCAGTGACGAGTCTGGATAATAAGGTGGCTCGTGCGATGGAGCCGCGCGCTTCAACGCCGGCTAATCGTTTCAAGGCTATTGAAATATTAGCTAAGGCGGGCATTCCCGTTACAGTGAATGTAGCGCCTATTGTGCCTGGCCTCACTGATCATGAAATTCCTGCAATTTTAAAAGCGGCGGCACAAGCCGGTGCCAGTGGTGGAGGGTATACGGTGTTGCGTTTGCCCTATGCGGTCAAAGAAATGTTTGAAGCATGGCTTCAAGAATATTTCCCTGATCGAAAGTCCAAGGTATTAAACCGGCTTAAAGAATTACGCGATGGGAAGCTCTATGATTCTAGTTGGGGTACCCGCATGAGCGGAGAAGGGTTGTTCGCCGAACATATCCGCGATGTTTTTGATATGGGGGTTAAGCGCGCTAACTTCCCCCCCAAACAAATCCATTTATCAACAAAATCCTTCCGAAATCCTGACCAGCGCCAACTGTCTTTATTCTAATGCGCTAATTCTTGTATCGGTATAAATTTAGTTACGGCCTTAAAATACCGCCTGTTGTGATGGTGTAGGTGGTTGTACCTGTTGACCCGACGGTAACTGGTGTTGCGGCAAAGGTATAGCCGGTTGAAAGCATGGTGCAGGTGTAGGTGTAGCCGCCAATCGCGCTGCCTGGCCAATAGGCCCAAACGCCGGTTGCAATAGGTTGAATGGTGCCGCAATAATTAGGATTAACATTAAGGTAGGCCGGCAAAGCGCTTGTTAATGAAGTGATCGTTGTTGGGTAGACACTATTAGTTAGGGCAAAAGATTCGGCAGCGGTTGAAAATGAACGTAAGGTTGACTTAGCGATAGTATTATTGGAGTTGATTCTTGCGCGAAGCAGGTTAGGGATGGCAATCCCTGCTAATAAGGCGATGATGCCGACAACGATCATGATTTCAACTAAGGTAAATCCAAGATTATTTTTTTGCATTAGATGATATCCTTTTATTTTGAAGGGTTTTGTTGTAATTGGCTATGCATGGTCATCAGCTTTTTTATCATTTCAGGGTCTTGCATTAATGATTGTGTCAGGGACATGATTTTAGGGTTGCTCATTAATTTAGCGAAATCGTTATTTTCGATAGCGCGTTGAATTTCTGGGTCATTAATCACTTCTTGAAAGCGGGGGTCATTGGCGATTTGCGCAATATCATTATTATTGGCAGATTGGGAGGTGGTGGCGGATGTTTTTGCTGGAGGGGTGGCTTGGATAAATGGTTTGATAAGGCTATAAGATATTGAAGAGCGTACGTTTTGGCTGATTTGTTTAATGCCATCAGCAAAAGGGGGTATAAGGGTTAGGAGAACCAAGGTCATTCCTATAAATACCAATCCCCATATTAAGGTAAGTAAGGCTCCGCTGAGGCGGCTTAATGGATTGGGTTTCCACTCAGGGTTGGTCATGCCATGCCATAGTTTTAAATAATTAGATAAAAAAAAGTGCAGGGCCATGGGGCCAAAGAGGCCAATGAGCAGGGAGATAACAATGTTTTTTGTTGAATTAAAATAATATGTAGCCAGTAAGGTGGCAAGGATAAGGCAGATGGGGCCTAGGATTGAGCGTACAAAGCCACGGGATGCGCCTCGCCAAATTAAAAGGGCAGCGCAGCCGAGTACAATTAGGTCGGTTGTATTCATAAGATTTAATGTTCAGCTAGATGGCGCAGGTGAATGATATAATAAATAACCATAAACAGAAGATAGGTTAAAGGCAAGGCAATGGCAAGTTTGATCATGAGGGGAAATTGAAGCTTCAGCTTAGATTTCCCAATCTTGTCTTTTAGCTTGGTATATTCAGTTAAGGAAAGTTTCGTTGATTTTTTAGTTTTATCGGATGTATTGGCCATGATTTTTTTAGTATATCATTCTTATAGGTAATTTCAATTATATTTAAGAAAAAAATTATTAAAATCTGCTTAAGATTATTTAAAGGTGCGCGCACAAGTCATTTATTTACAATATCTTATGGCTTAAAAATATTTGATATTTTTATTTGCCTTTTGCCAAATATGTTTTACACTATTGTTAGAAAGCGCTTTCAGTAACGTTATTATACACATATAACCTTTTACCCCATAAAAGGATCATATCTATGGCTACAGCTTCAAACAAACGCACAGAAACTCGACATGATTGTTATGTTCCGGTTGAAGGCAAGGATGGTTCTCAGTTTGACCAAACCAAGACGGTTGATATCAGCCGTCATGGGATTGGTTTCTTATCCGCGCATCCGATTCCGATCAATCAAAAAATCGCTGTTGAAATTGCTTTAAAACCCAATACTGAGCCGGTGTTAGTGATCGGTGTGGTTAAGTGGGTGCGCAAATTAAGCGATAATGACCAATACCGTGTTGGCATGACATTTTCAGAAATTATTTCAGGTTCACAAACTCGTTTGGATAAGTATTTTTCATAAATATAAGGAAAAAGCTTATGCCAGTTGTCGCGCAAGAAGGTCAGGAACGGCGTATTTTTGAACGTTTTTCCGCGCGTTTTCCAGCCCGATTTAAAGATTCCCGAAATGATTATGGTACAGATGTTTTTTTGCGTGACGCGTCTGCTTCAGGGGCGCGTTTTGTCAGCAGTGAACGTTTTTATTTGCAGGATAATATTTCCCTGGAAGTTGAATTGCCTGGTGCAAAAGAGCCCATGACTATTCATGGTAAGGTGGTTTGGAGTAAGCCAGTTAATCCGACCATGTGGGATATTGGTTTAGAATTTGGTGATATGAAATTCATGCAGATCCGCCGCTTGTTTCAATTCAACGAATCTTCGTTATAATCGTCATATCCGCCCTTTACATTCTATGTATCTTTTGTTAGATTATTGAAGTTTTTATGCTGGAAACAAGGAATCCCATGGCAAAAAAATCTTTTTATACATATAATTCCGACGGTGTTTCATTTTCTTCTAAGGAAGCCGTTAATATCAAGACTATCTATGCGCCCCTAAGCGGCACGCACGCACTATCGCTTAAATCAGCGATTACGCCGCATTTGAGTGGGGACATTAAAATCGATAAACATCATTATGTGACAAAACCAGCTTCCCGTGAAGACTTGCGGCAGGGTTTACGTGAATTTTTTGTCTATGTTAAGGGTAAGGGTGTTTTTACCCTGACTCAGGAAACGGCGGCGGCATCTGCTACTGTTGAGGTTGGTCAATTGTGGCATCAGTTAACGCGAGTGCATCAGGCTGCAGGCTTAGAGTTAACGGCGCTTAATTTTATTCCCTCGAGTAATGAAGCAGTTGAATTAATGCGGGTTAGGGTTAAAAATATTTCCCGTAAGGCGATGACCATTACTCCAACCGCAGCGGTACCTATCTTTGCCCGCTCCCTTGCTAATAAGCATGATCATGAACATGTCACCGCCTTGCTTAACCGGGTGGAACAATGGCCGCAGGGTGTTGCTGTGCGGCCCACCATGGCTTTCAATGAAGAGGGGCATAAGGATATCAGTAGTGTATATTTTGTTTTTGGCTGTGAAGGCAAGGGCATTAATATTGTTGGAAGTTTTCCGACGGTAGATTCTTTTTATGGTGATCAGGGCTGTTTATATAGACCCCAGGCGGTATTAAATAATACAAAGCCTTCCAAACTAAGTGATGAGCAGGTGCAGGGCAAGGAAGTGATTGGGGCTTTGCGTTTTAAGGATGCCACGATTAAGCCTGGTGAAGTGAAAGAATATATTATTGCTATCGGAGTTGCTGCAGGAGCGGCAGAGGCTAAGGAGATTTTTGCGCAGTTTGACGCACAAGAAAAATTTGCTAAGGCCTTGCAGGCGGCTAAGGATTTTTGGGCTAAGAAAATTTCTTCCATTGAAATTAATAGTGGAGATGCTGATTTTAACGCGTGGATGCGCTGGGTCATTATTCAGCCGGTGTTGCGCCGTATTTTTGGTTGTTCCTTTTTGCCGGACCATGATTATGGCAAGGGCGGCAAGGGCTGGCGGGATATTTGGCAAGATTTGCTTTCCCTTATTTTAATTGAGCCTCAACAGGTGAGGGATGATTTAATTAATAATTGCGCCGGCATCCGCATCGACGGAAGCAATGCCACCATTATCGGCAATAAGCCAGGTGAATTCTTGGCTGACCGCAATGCGATCACCCGCGTGTGGATGGATCATGGCGCTTGGCCATGGTTGACCATTGCCCTTTACATTAATCAGACCGGTGATTTTGATATCTTATCGGTTAAGCAATCGTATTTCAAAGACCCGCAGATTTCCCGCACCTTGGAAAAAGATATTGCCTGGGTGTCTGGGTATGGCAATAAGCTTTTTGACAAGAAGAACGAAGTTTATGAGGGAAGCATCCTTGAGCATCTTTTGGTGCAGAATCTCACCCAGTTTTTTAATGTTGGAGAACATAATATTATCCGCTTGGAAAGCGCTGATTGGAATGATGTGCTGGACATGGGTTTTGCCAAGGGCGAGTCCGTGGCGTTCACCTCATTTTATGGCGGCAATTTATTGCGTTTAGCTGATATTATTGAAGATTTTGGCCGCATTAAGAAAATGGATAAGGTGCGTTTGGCTAAGGAATTGTTAATCTTATTAGATACGTTAAGCGATAAGCCTATTAATTATGATCATGCGGCAGAAAAACGCAATCACCTCTTTGGTAAATATTGCCATTGCGTGCAGCCGGTAGTCAGTGGAGAGACGGTTGACGTAGCTATCAAGGATGTTGCCCATGATTTACGCGTCAAGGGTCATTGGATTTTTGCGCATATCCGCAAGCAGGAAAAAATCAGCATTACGGATAAGGGCAAAACCTATCAATGGTTTAATGGGTATTATGACAATCAGTCCCGTCGGGTGGAAGGTCAGCAGGGTAAGAATGTGCGCATGACTTTGACGGGTCAGGTTTTTGCGGTGATGAGCGGCTTGGCGGATGAGAATGAAATCAAGCAGGTCATTAGTAGCGTTGACCGCTATTTAAAAGACCCCAAACTTGGCGGTTATCGGTTAAATACGGATTTTGGCCTTCGCCATTATTTGGATTTAGGCCGGGCCTTTGGTTTTGCCTATGGAACTAAGGAGAATGGTGCATTTTTCTCTCACATGATTGTGATGTATGCCTATGCGATGTATGAGCGTGGATTTGCCCGTGAGGGGTATAAAATCCTGCAATCAATTTATACAATGGCTATGGATACCAAGCGCAGCAAGATATACCCGGGCATTCCAGAATATTTCGATGGTGAAGGCCGGGGGATGTATCATTATTTAACTGGCTCAGCCAGTTGGTTGGTTTTGACGCAGTTAGTGCAGGCTTATGGCGTGCGTGGGTTTCAAGGCGATTTAGTGTTAGCTCCGCAATTAGTTAAAGAAGAGTTTAATAAAAAAGGCATAGCCTCAGTTACCTGTCAATTTGCTGGCAAACGCATCACGGTGGAATACCATAATCCCAAAAAGCAGGATGCTGGTGCGTATCAAATTAAGGAAGTGGCTGCGCAAGGCATCAATGTAGCCTTCACCTCTATCCCCGGCGGCGTGCGTATCAGCCGCAACCTGATTAATAGAGATTTAACTATTCAGGTTATCTTAGCCTAACTTCTTAAGAATTTCTTCGGCCGGCATTTTCAGTGGAACATGTCTTATGTCTATAATCCGAAGCTCTCCGCGTTACCCACGATGATTAGTCATATTTGATTAAATAAAAGTAAATTATTTGATTTATTAACAAATACTGCTTGACAAGAAGCCATGTGCATGTTATTCTTCTCATGTATTCATTCATACCTATTCGTTTAAACAGAGATTAAACTGATTGCTATTAAAGGAATTATGCATGCGTCAATCCACTGCGTCATTGGCT
>JACCDV010370644.1_pt1 | contig 13427 bp, 14 predicted proteins | sample 7446131 | NCBI WGS metagenome assembly JACCDV01 (sample SAMN15323448, study PRJNA562643) | freshwater metagenome | isolation source: river surface water | place: USA:Blue River Watershed | collected 2017-08-17 | reverse complement strand
TGGCTCAGGATGTACGGTCTTCAGACCGGATGGCATGGCAACAGGGGATGTGGCCAAGATCAAGGTTGGGTTCAAGTACTTCTCGGGGACCGATGACCTGCTGGTGAATGTCCAATGAGACTGAATCTGTTTCCTACAGCCGTGGGTTTATGGATACTCAACACCCCTTCCAGCTTCGACCAATGTCTGTACCAGGACCTGCTTGAGGTCCATCGTGCGATGAAGACTGAGGCTGGGGAAATCTGGGATCGGCACCCTCACGACGTCTTTGACGGGTCTGTCCCTAGTGCCACCCAACTGGCCCGTATGGCCATACCCATCCTCCAACGTGACTTTGTAGGCCCACAAGGGCGGATTACCCATTTGCAAGGGCGAGAAGTTGTACGAGTTGCTGGCGTGGAAATCATGCCGCACTCCGACGAAGACGAATGTCATCTGCAGGCGGTGTATTTCCCCAATGGTCCGGAGCTGGATCTGTCTCAAGACCTGCAGCAGCAGGTCAATCAATACGGACCGAACGCATTTGCCATCTGTAATCCGGACTGGCGCTCCTCCGGTTTTGGCAAATGCCTGATGCCTTGGGAGACCCATGCAAAGTACTGGATCAGACCCCACAGGGGCTTGCTTGTGGCCTTTGACGCGCGGGCGGTTCATTTTCAAAAGCCCTACATGGGCGAGTTGCCCTTTATGCAGGTGCTTCTCAACATCAAGGTGGAAAGACTCGATGGCTAAATTCCTGATTACAGCAGTGGATGCACGCACAGAAACAGTCGTGCCTCTGCTTTACGACAACATGGACTCCACATTGACCGACCTCCAGGGGCGCTCGGTTGTTCAAACAGTGGATGCATCTTTGCGTGCGCCCTCGGTAACTGCGCCCGTGACATCCAGGGAAACTCCTTTGGGAAAAACATCGCCGCGTGTTCTCAAAATCTCTCTGGGCTTGTCTTGTAATTACTCTTGCGAATATTGCTCGCAGCGCTTTGTTGCCCGAAATGTGGAGACCAATCCAGAAGACATCAGTGGGTTTCTGGCATCCCTTGATACATGGGTCCTTAATCCACCCGATGCCATTGAGTTTTGGGGTGGAGAACCCCTTGTCTACATCAAGACTCTTAAGCCACTGGCTAATGCCCTGAGGGAAAAGTTTCCAGTAGCTCGTTTTTCTGTGATTACCAACGGATCGTTGTTGAGCCCGGATATCAACCAGTGGCTTGATGGTTTGGGTTTTACTGTCAGCGTGTCGCATGACGGTCCAGGCCAGCATGTCCGTGGACCTGACCCGCTCAATGATCCTCAATCTAGGGATGCCATCCTTGAGTTGTATCGAAGGCTGGCACCTGAGGGACGCTTTAGTTTCAATGCCATGCTTAATCGCGAAAACCAGTCTCGTGCAGCTATCCAATCCTTTTTCGAGGAACTCACTGGCGATGTCAGCGTCCAGATTGGAGAAGGTGGTTTTGTCGACGCATACGACGCAGGTGGCATCGCTCTATCTCTACGTCCAGAGGAATTTCATTCTTTTAGGCGTCAAGCATTTCAAGATATCCGGCATGGCAAAGCTGGACGTATATCAAGCGTTCGGGACCGGGTGATGTCCTTCGTCAACTCGTTGCGTTTTGAGCGATCTGCATCCAGTCTGGGTCAAAAGTGCGGGATGGACCGGCTGGACTCAATTGCAGTGGACCTCAAGGGCAATGTACTTACATGCCAGAACGTGAGTGCCGCCGCAATGGCCCCAAATGGAGAATCTCACCGCATCGGTCACACCAGCCGGATGAACGATGTAGCCTTAAAAACAGCTACTCACTGGTCCCATCGTAAGGACTGTCCAGACTGCCCCATGTTGCAGATCTGTAAAGGTGCTTGCATGTTCTTGCAGGGACCGCTTTGGGAAGCGTCATGTGACAACGCCTATTCGGATGCGCTGCCCATTTTTGCTTCTGGGATTGAGTTCATGACCGGACTGGTGCCAGTGCACATTGAGGGTGAGCTTCGAGAGGATCGAAAAGACATCTTCGGGCTCACTAATCAAATAACCAATGCTCCAGTTGAGCCTCCGAAGTCAGCTAGAAAACCATTTCCAATCCCGGTCGTCTCGGCCTAAGACAACAAGTTCATAACCAGCCACCCTGAGTTCGCTCAAGGTGGTTTTTCTTTTGGAGAAATCAATGCCAGAACCTACAAGCTCGGGAGTCGCAGGGGCTGCCGCCGCATACAAGGCCATAGGTGGTGCCGCAGGTGCTGCAGCGGGTGGAGCCACCCTTGCAGCTGTCGTTGTCATGCTCATGACGCCACCGCGCAATGTCCGTGAATGGACGGTTGGTCTGATCAGCACTGTCGTGTCCAGTATTTGCGGTGGAGCTGTCACCATCGAGCATTTCGAACTTCACCACTGGTCGTTCTCTTCTTTTGGACTTTATGCAATGGGTGGTGTGATCTTCGCCTGCGGATTGCCTGGGTGGGCCGTAGTGCGTTGGCTGTTCAACTTCATTGACAGCCATCGGGACGCATCTATTGATGAAGTTGCCAAGGATGTGAAGGAACTAATGTGAAGCCACAAGAGTTCATTTCAAAAATTGCTATGGCTGCTCAGTATTCGGCCCAACAAACAGGGGTCCCAGCAAGCATCTCCATCGCTCAGGCTGCACTTGAGTCAGGATGGGGTGAATCTGGTCTGACCAAAGCGGGCAACAACCTTTTTGGAATCAAAGCTGACAGTAGGTGGAGGGGTGCGACATTGACCCTTGATACCAAAGAGTTCCTCAAAGGCCAGTGGGTTGTAGTTCCTGCTAAGTGGCGTAAGTACCCGTCTTGGCAAGCCAGTATTGATGACCATGCCACCTTCTTGAAGTCCAACCAAAGGTATTCGCCTTGCTTTCAATGCTCGACACCTGAAGCCTTTGCCCGAGCATTGGCCAAAGCTGGCTATGCCACTGACCCAATCTACGCAGACAAGGTAATTAGCGTCATGACTAAACACAACTTGACAACATTCGATGGAGGAATCCTATGAGCTGGCTTAACCGATTTTTGCTGGCCAACTGGTCTTGGCTGATGAATGGAATGCTGCTCTTAATGGCCTTGATCATTGGGATCCAGTTAGGGGAATCACATGTTCATAAGGATTGGAATGCCGAAAAAATTAAGAACGAGCAGCTTGCCGCGAAGCTCGAGCAACACGTCGCAGACGTGAGGCTCATGCAAAACCAAATCAATCAGGAGATTTCAAATGACTTTTCTAAAAAATCTAAGCTGCTGGTTGAGCGGATGCCTGATCCTAGGAGCGTCGGGGTGTGCAACAGCACCGCAGCCAGTAAATGGGATTTGTCCCCCGTATCCGAAACCGCCAATGGAACTTCTGCAACCACCCCCAACGCTGTACCTGCTGCCCCAGGAGTTGCGCTAGACATAAATTGCGAAAAGATCATTCAGGAAGCAGCTCAGACTACGCTCATGCTTAATGAGTTACAGCGATGGCAAAGGCAGCAAGAAATCATTGTTAAATAGGAGCATAAAGCCCGACTTGTCCTATGACAGGTCGGGCTTTATGCGTTTTTTTAAGCTGCTTTTTACTTGCCACTCGAAATGCCAAAAACATGAAATTGATTGACCATACAAGTGCAACTTAAGCACCTACTTCTAAATGCTTGCAGAATGAAAGATAAATCGGTAAATTTAGGAAGTAAACATAAGGTTATTTAAGGAGGGGCTCAAAATGAAAATTTGTACACCCGGTTTGAAGCCTCAGCACAGACTACTGTCGAACTAAGACTCCCGATATGTTGTCGTCCAGGAGTTGAAGTGGCACGAAACTGAATTCCCAGGAATAAGATCAAATGTATTAATGCATGATCCAGATTCGGGAATGCAGACAGTATTGACTGAGATGGCGCCCGGCTCTGTGCTTCCTGATCACATACACCAAGCAATTGAACAAAGCTATGTGATCCACGGAAAGCTGGTCGATCACCAATCATCAGCCACAGAAGGTAACTTTGTTTGGATGCCCGCAGGAAGCAGGCACACTGCTCACTCGCCTGAAGGTGCCCTGATTCTTAGTTTTTTTATTAAGCCCAACTTATTCGTGAAAAGTAAGCGAAGCCACATTCGTTTAGAGCCAACTTTTTCATGCAACCAAGGAAAGAGGCCTTCGCCTGAGGGTTTCTACTCATTTTTTGATTTTGGTCTATGGTTTAAATTTCTTCTTAAGTAGCCGTTCGGTTACTTGTAATGAATGAAAGGATCGAAAATGCAAGAAAAAATGCATGCCGCTCGTCGCGGCCTGCTCGCTAGAGCTCTTTTGGGTGTAATTGGTTGTACTTTCTTGAGCGTCTCTGCACACGCTCAAAGCTATCCAAGTCGACCCGTAGAGCTTTTGGTTCCATGGGCCCCGGGCGGTGGTAGCGATGTGGTGGCGAGAGCATTTGCTGAATCTGCAATGAAGCACTATCCACAGCCGCTGGTTGTTGTCAATAAGCCCGGTGCCTCAGGTTCAATCGGGCATTTTGAAGGTGCAACTGCAAAGGCCGACGGCTACAAAGTCACAGTTGTCACGCCCGAAATCAATCTTGCCTTTTTGCAAGGCATCGGTAAGGCGAAGTATCAAGACTTTACTTATGTTGCTCGCATCAACTCAGATCCAATTGCACTTGTAGTGAGGGCTGAATCGCCATGGACTACATTGGAACAGTTCATTGCTCATGCAAAAGCTAATCCTGAAAAGATCACAGTGTCAACTTCAGGAGTAGGCGCCACCTATCACCTTGCATCAATCGCATTTAGCGATGCTGTAGATATAAAGTTGAACAACGTTCCTTACCAAGGTGCAGGTCCTGCTGTGACAGGATTGTTATCTGGTCAGGTTGACGCAACAATGGCTACAACTGCTGAAGTAGGCGTGCATGTTCAAGCAGGAAAAATGCGATTACTTGGAGTTATGTCTGATCAACGTTTGAAAGACTTCAGTACAGTACCGACGTTTAAGGAGAAAAATATCAATCTTTTCCTGGGCACTTGGAGAGGAATTGCTGTCCCTAAAGATACACCTAAGGAAATCGTAAGCAGTCTCCGTGAACTGGTAAATAAAGTAAATCAAGAGCCCAGATATCAAGAAATACTTGCTAGGCAGTTCGCTGGTCGAGTAAATGAGGATGGTGAGGTGTTTCGAGCCGCTTTAGCAAGAGAGTTTGAAACATACCAAAAGATTGTAACAAAATACAATCTTAATCAATCGAAGTGAACAACAAAAGGGGCTTTGCCCCTTTTTTATATTTGAGCATATGAAAATTACGGGAAAAACAAAACTTTACGGAATAGTGGGTCACCCGATCGAAAACGTAAAATCGCCAGAATTATTCAATCAGCATTTTCTAAATAATGGGATTGATGCGGCGATGATGCCACTAGATGTTGAATTGGATGACATCGAGAGTTTTTGGCATGGGTTAAGAAAAATCAAAAATCTAGAAGGATTAATTGTAACCATGCCTCATAAGAAAACAATTGTTCCATTTTTGGATGAACTTAGCCAAAATTCGAAGATAACGCGATCGGTCAATGTAGTAAAAAAAATAAATGAAAAATGGACCGGCGAAATTTTTGATGGAGAGGGTTGCGTCCGTGCTTTGCATACTCATGGCGTTAAGATAAAAAATAGAAAAATCGGACTTATCGGAATCGGTGGTGCAGGTGAGGCTGTGATGGTTGCCTTGGCATTTGCAGGATGTAGTGAAATTACTATTTCAGATCTTGATTCGTCGAAAATAAATGTTGCTTTGACTCAAATGCAAAAAAATTTTCCAGGCATAAGAGTGTCGCAGTTGAATGATGATTTTCGTGATGTAGACATATTTATTAACTGCACAGCAATTGGTATGAACGATGAAGATGATACGGTAATCAATGTAAATGATCTGCCTTCACATGCAGTGGTGTTTGATGTTATTACGAAAGAGACACCACTGGTTGCAAAGGCAAAACTGATTGGATTAAAGGCTTTCAACGGAATTTCTATGCACAGAGAGCAAGCTAAACTTGCAATCAATTACTTGAATTTACCTGAGTTATGACTAAACTTAAAATTGCTGTATTTGGAGCTGGTTTGGCTGCGGCTCCTCACTTTAAAAGTCTTCATGAACTAGACGACATACTGGAGGTTGACTGGATAGTTTTAAGGACAACAAAGAGATTTGATGAGTGCAAGCAAGAATTCCCTCATGCAAAAATAACTACAAAAATTGAAGATGTTGTTAATGATGGGCGTGTTGATTTGGGTTTGGTATTGACGCCACCAAATACCCATTTAGAAATAGCTCAAATTTTAGCTAGTGCCAATATTCATGTTCTATTGGAAAAGCCTCTTGAAGTTAATTACATCCGAAGTGAAAAAATTGTCCAGTTATTTCAGGAGAAGAACCTAGAATTGGGGCTAATGTTGCAGCATAGATTCAGACCTGCCGCAATCGAATTAAAGAAAATAATTCATTCCAAGAAAATTGGTGATGTGCTTTCTGGGCATGTATCTGTGCGATGGTGGCGGGATAATCATTATTACTCAGAACCAGGTCGGGGTACTTATGATCGAGATGGTGGCGGAGTCTTAATTACTCAGGCAATACATACCATCGATCTTTTAATTTATGTATTGGGCTCGCCGAAAAGTGTGTACGCTCAAAACAAAACAACAGCGGTTCACAAGATTGAAGCGGAAGATCTTTCCTGTGCGATCATCGAATTTGAAAATAATGTTCTGGTGTCTCTGAATGCAACAACTGCGGCACCACCTGGGCATCCAGAATCAATTGAAATATCAGGAACTCAAGGTTCAATTTCATTAAAAGGAGGAGAGCTAACAATAAAAAATATTGACGGCCGGGAAGACAAAATTGGAATTAACCAGCCATATGGGGCAGGTAAAAATCCCATGGATTTCAATCATGGATCCCATAAATCATTGATTGAAGACTTTATTAATTCAATTATTAAAAAAACCAAGCCTGTCGCTAGTGGGAAATCTGCCCTGGTAACTCATCAACTCATTTTTGCAATGACTGAATCGGCGATTAATAATAAAAAAATACTTTTGCAAGAATCACCTATTTAAAAAATAGGAGATCTTTTTTCAAGAAAAGCGGCAACTCCCTCAGATGCATCATGGGTTCTTCTAAGGTTTGTTGCTGCCGCAGCATGATACTCAAATAGATCTTTTGATGAAAATACACCCTTAATCGCAGATATGGATTGTCTGGAACGCGTTTGCAGTTTATTCATTATGGACAGTAGTTCGGGATTTAGGTGCTCCTTCTCGTATAGGTAATTCACGAGGCCCCATGACAGTGCTTGAGTGGCATCAATAGGGTCCCCGAACATTGCCATTTGCTTAGCGCGTGCAGTCCCAATCATTTTTTCTAGACGAGCAACACCCATCCATCCGGGAAAGGCCCCGATTTTGACTTCAGGAAACGCGAACTGAGCTTGTGGGGTGGCTATCCTCAAGTCGCAACAAAGGGCTAGTTCTAATCCTCCGCCAAGGCAAGGCCCACTGATTAAACAAACGGTTAATGAATTCAGCAGTTCAAAACGTTGAAAGAGCTTGTTGTTTTTGTCAATCCAGTCTCGTCCAAATTCTTCAGGACTCAATTGGCTCCAATCTCGTATATCTGCACCCGAACAAAAAAGCTCCGTTGAGCTGCTTCGTAATATGACTGGTTTTAAGTTATTGTGTTTCTCAATGATTTGGATGGCATTTTCAAATTCAAGCAACATTGCATGATTTAAGCAATTCGCTTTTCCTGGATTGTCGATGATTAACTCCCACCTATTTTCTAGATGGGATAAATGAATTTTACCGGTCATGTTCTTATCTGGATACGCCATAAATTTTCATAAAATCTTTCATTCTTGATATAGCCATATCAGGATCATTTAGCAGCCCTGCTTGATCAGCAAGTTTGAAGATATCGATGAAGTAGCTGAGAGGCCTCATGCTTTGATGCCCAGCAAGCATGGTCATGTGGTTTTGATGACCATTTAGATATGCCATAAATACTACGCCAGTTTTGTAAAATTTTGTAGGGGCAGTGAAAATCTTCCTGGATAATGGGATTGTAGGATTTAGAATTTCAAAAAATTTATCTTTATTTCCATTTGCTAGGTGCGAAAGTGCACTAGATGCTGCGGGTGCGATTGCATCAAATATTCCAAGGAGTGCATGTGAATATCCAAATTCATCTCCTGCAATCAACTCTGGATAGTTGAAATCATCTCCTGTATACATTTTTACATTTACAGGTAGCCTGCGCCTCATGACGATTTCTTTATCTTTATCCAGTAATGATATTTTTATGCCATCAATTTTATCTAAATTATCATTAATTACCTCGAGGCACACTTCCATTGCATCCAGAGTGTTATTTGTCCCCCAATATCCTTTTAATTCAGGGTCAAACATATCACCTAACCAATGTAGAATTACTGGCTTATCACATGCATTCAATGCCTTCTTATAAATGTGGCGATAGTCATTTTCGGAACGGGCACTTTTTGCGAGAGCTCGACTCGCCATCAGGATGATTCGTCCGCCTGCTTTTTGAATCGAATGAATCTGGTCCAAATATGCTCTTTCAATCTCATCCAATGAGTACTGAGTCCCTGATAGCAAGTGATCTGTACCAGCGCCATTAAAAATTGGAACATCCAAATCTGAAAGGGCTGCTTGAGTCCTTTTGATTAATTCGAGTGACTCTGTCCAAGTCAAGCCCATGCCTCTTTGTGCAGTATCCATTGCTTCCGCAATTCCTAGGCCAAGTTCACCCAAATACCTGCGGTATGAAAGTGTGGCATCCCAGTCAATTGCAGGTACAGATGATGTGTCCACGTCGGCAAATGGATCATTAACCACATGAGCTGCCGAGAAACTAACTCGATTAAATTTCTTTGATGCTGATTTTTCAATTTTTATAGGTGATCCATTTGTTGTGTAAATTTCCATGCGTCCGTTGATATTCGGAAAATTAATGCTCGACATTTTCTGCCTTTCTTGGTGTTTTAAATGGTTGTAATAGAGTTTTTAATTTTGAATGGTATTCTTTCTAATACATCTTTTATCGGGTCGATGCCATCATAGATTTCGATAAGTTCTATACCGTCAACTCCTAATTTAAAGACGGCTCTTTCTGTAATATAAATAACTTGCTGACCATCCTTTTGTGCGCGTCTTCCACTGAAAGTAATATGCTTTACTTTCTCCACTATCTTAGGCACGGCTCCATAATTTTTTATTTTTACCTCTGATCCGTTAATTTCTAATTCAAGTCCTTTTGCTTCAAAGGTGCCGCAGAAAACTACTTTTTTGGCCCTCTGGGTAATATCAACAAATCCGCCAGGGCCTACAATGTTTTCTCCGAGCCAAGAAACATTGACATTTCCATATTGATCGAGCTCTCCCATTCCAAGAAATGCGATATCTATTCCTCCACCACTAAAAAAATCAAATTGATCGTTAGAAGTAACTATTGCACTGGGATATCTTGTTGCCCCAAAGAGCGAACCTCCCAGCAGTACACCATTGTGTGCACCTTGCTCAATCGTTGACCATGCGATTGGGATATTCTTTTGCATGCAGATTGCAGGTATTCCATCCGGCAATCCAAAACCAAAATTAACGCATGCATTTTCGGTAAGCTCTTTCGAGGCACGTTCAGCAATAAAGTAGCGCGCGCCGGTTGGTAGCTCGTATGTTTCGACCTCTTGTGGTTTGGCGATGCTGCCGCTCATCGTTAAGTCGTATGCGTTTCCAGTTGTTTGTTTTTGTTCTGGATTGACGCATACATAGTCGACCAATACCCCTGGTACTAACACGTCTCTTGCTGGTGTAATTGGGATATTTGAAAGTTCTCTGACCTGAGCGAGCACAATGCCTCCAGAATTGTGTGCGCACAGGGCACCAGCGTAGGCATCCATGTCGGAGGGTTCTTCCCTTGCCGTGAGGTTGCTGTTCGGATCGCCTATCGTCCCCCTGATCAACGCGACATCGACCTTGATTGGCTTGTACCAAAGCAATTCTTTGCCGCCGAGTTCAACGACCTCAACCAGGCTCTCTTTTGCTGACGAGTTGCATCTACCTCCGCCATGGCGTGGATCGGCAAAGGTGTCTAGACCGATGTGTGTCACTAATCCATGGCGTCCGGCCCCGCATTCCCGCACTAGAGTCTGGATGACACCTGCAGGAAATGTGTAGGCCTCAATTTGTTCCTGATTTGCCAGCTGCTGCATGGACTTTGACCAAGTCCAGTGACCACCAATCACGCGCTTGACCATCCCGGGGTGAGCGAATCTAGAAATACCAGAATTTTTGCCATCGCCAATTCCCAATGCATGGATCAACGTTAGTCCACACGGGTGCCCGGTTGCAAGAAATCGCCTTTCAAGAGCGGCAGGAACCTCGTCTGGCTCTTGAAGACCTCCACCTGAGCCTGTAAGCAGGACTACATCACCATCCTTGACATGCTGGGCCAGTTCATCGCTGGTAGCAACGCGAATTTTTTTCATTGAGCTTCTCTCACGATTGCAGGAACATCAAATTTGTACCATAATTAAATAACCTAACGGTTACTTAGTCAAGTCATTTTAAGGAGAAGCAATGTTGTTGAGTGCTGAACATAGGGAAGTTACGGATGCCACAAGGCGCTTCGCCGATGAAGTGATCAAACCCGAGGCGGAGCGGTTGGATCGAGAGGAGGCATTCGCAGCGGATATTTACAAAAAGATGGGTGAAAGCGGCCTGTTTGGCATCACCGTGCCCGAAGAGTTTGGCGGAGCGGGTATGGATTGCCTTGCTTACAGTCTTGTGATGGAGGAGCTCAGCCGCGGTTACGCATCAATTGCTGATCAGTGTGGTCTTGTTGAGCTGCTCACAACTTTGCTATGCAAACATGGCAGCGATGCTCAAAGGGAAAAGTGGATCCGAGGACTTATCCGAGCTGAAATTAAAGGGGCCTATTGCATCACTGAGGCAGGAGCAGGCTCTGACGTTTCTGGAGTGAAAACTACCGCTAGGAGAACAAGTGGAGGGTGGTTACTTTCGGGAAGCAAACTTTGGATACATAACGCACCAGTAGCAGATGTTGGCTTCGTCTTGGCGAGAACAGATCCAGAGGCTGGAAAGAGGGGTATGAGCATCTTGATTGTTGATCTTCATGCCAAAGGGGTAAGTCGTGGGCCCAAGGAGCACAAGCTGGGACAGCGGTCGTCGCAAGTGGGAGAGCTTCACTTTGATCAGGTTTTTGTCCCTGAAGACGCCTTGCTCGGGGAGGAAGGGCGTGGCTTTCACATGATGATGAGTGTTCTAGAAAAAGGCCGCATTGGCATTGCTGCACTTGCCGTGGGGATCATTCAGGCAGGACTTGAAGCCTCGATTGAACAGGCCAAGATTCGAAAGCAATTCAATCAATCAATCTCAGAATTTCAAGGCATTCAGTTCATACTGGCTGATATGGCAAAGGATGTAGAGGCTGCGAGGCTTCTGACACGATCAGCCGCTATCAAGATGGATGCGGGTGTCGACTGTACTGCCGCCGCATCAATGGCCAAGTGCTTTGCTGGTGATGCTGCGGTAACACATACATCGAACGCGATACAGATCTTCGGAGGCAGTGGCTATATCCGTGGCTACGAGGTAGAGCGTCTATATCGCGATGCAAAAATCACTCAGATATACGAAGGCACAAATCAAATTCAAAGAGTGATCATCGCAAGAAAATTGCTGCAAGGATAATCATGAAAAAAGTCGCAATCGTAACTGGTGCTTCAAGCGGAATTGGATTTCAAACGGCCCTTGCTCTTGCGGAGGAGGGATTTGATATCGCAGCGCTTTCATTACATGATGAGGAGGGATTTCAAAGGCTGACCGCAGAAATCACTGCGCGCGGTCGAGAAATCAAATGCTATGACTTCGACTTGAAGATGATCGAACATCATGAGCAGATTATTAAAAGGGTGCTGGATGCATTCGGACGTGTCGATTGCCTGGTGAACAATGCAGGGGTATCAGTCCTAAAAAGAGGTGACTTGCTTGAGATGACGCCAGAAAGCTATGACCGGTGCTTCGATGTCAACACCAGAGGCACCTTCTTCCTGAGTCAATGTGTAGCCAAGCATATGGTGGCTCAATCCCCATTGGACAGTCACAGAAGCATTGTCTTTGTTACCTCTTCGAATGCAGTGGCTGCAACAGTAGAGCGAGGCGAATACTGTATGGCCAAGACTGCCCTGTCTATGGCTGCTAAATTGTTTGCGATCCGAATGGCACCGCATGGCGTTGGTGTTTATGAGGTGCAGCCCGGCTTGATTCTCACTGAAATGACTGTTCCCTCGAAGGAGAAATACGACAAGCTGATTGCCCAAGGGATGACGCTGGATCAGCGCTGGGGTCTCCCACAGGATGTGGCTCGAGTGATCCGGACGATGGCCTCAGGTTTATTGCCATATACGGTTGGGCAAGATGTTAGGGTGGATGGTGGCCTATTGATGACAAGGTTTTAAGCGGATGAGAAACCTGAAAGAACACTTTCAAGACTGTTGCATCAACACTGCGACGCTTGGTTTCAGAGAGCCTATCGGCCTTGTCGCGGATCGCGTTGCCGCAGCAGGATTCTCGAAAATCACACCGTGGCGGCAGGAGATTGATGAAAACAAGCCGTCAAAGGCTGCTTTCGAAATCAGGTCAGCGGGTCTTGCGGTGTCCTCTTATTGCCGTACTACTTATTTGACTGCAAGTTCTGAGGTCGAGAGATTAAAGTCTATTGATAGCAATCGCCGTGCGCTGGAAGTCGCAGCCACTTTAGGCGCCTCCACATATGTAGCCGTGGTGGGAGGGCTGAGTGATCAGTCCAAAGACATTGAACAATGCCGTGCACAGATTCTCAAGGGGCTTGCAGATCTCATACCAACGGTTGAACAGACCGGTGTCAAGATTCTGTTGGAACCCTTGCATCCTTTTTATGCCGCTGACAGGAGCTTACTCAACACTTTGTCTCAGGCCATCGACTGGTGTCAAACTCTGGATCCTGAAGGTAATTGTTTTGGCATAGCCCTGGATGTCTATCATGTCTGGTGGGATCCTGATTTACGCAAGTCTTTGTTGAAATCCGGAAAATTGATCCAGTCTTTTCATGTGTGTGACTGGCGACGCAATACACAAGAGCCGCTCTTGGACAGGATGATGATGGGAGATGGCGTCATCGACATTCCTAGAATAAGAGCTTCTGTCGAATCTTTGGGTTATGCAGGTCCCGTCGAGGTTGAAATCTTCTCTCGCGAGCATTGGTGGAAAGAAGACCCGGATCAGGTTCTCAAGATCTGTAAGGAGAGACTGGAGTCGGTCTGTTGAAGAGTGGGGTGCCGCTCCATGACTGCATACAATCGTC
>JACCDV010799129.1_pt1 | contig 13428 bp, 20 predicted proteins | sample 7446131 | NCBI WGS metagenome assembly JACCDV01 (sample SAMN15323448, study PRJNA562643) | freshwater metagenome | isolation source: river surface water | place: USA:Blue River Watershed | collected 2017-08-17 | reverse complement strand
TCATTTCGGCGTTACGTTTTGCGGATTCAAAGTCTACGAAAGGACCGGCAGAGGTGAAGTCGCTGAGAAGGCAACCTTCAGGCGTGTAGAGCATGAATTGGTTGGCATGGTTTTTGTTGATGATCACGGGCTTGATCGAATTCGTAGCAGTGAAGACGTTTCCGGTTTGTTCGAAGGTCATCATGTCGGTTGCCTTTCAGTTACCTTATGATATAGATATAAGCAATCTACACAAGAATGTCAACCGTTAAAATGAAAAAATCAGTCATTTACGACTTCTCCGTTTTCATCTTTGTGAAGTTCAAACTTGGGTCGGCCAAGCCACGTTTGCTGAACATCTTGATACACTTCGTGAGACTTGATCGTAGCCTTCATCCCGTAGTAGTGACCAACGCGAAGAATGGTACTACCCTTGTACACAAAGACGTTTCCGAAGCGATCCTCGAGGAAGTTCATGTGGCTATAGGTAGTATGATACCCAAACCGATTTGTGAAGGTCCGGGTCCTGGTGCACTTGACGAAGACGTACTTACGTTCACCGATTGTTCCAACGTGAGCCATATGAACCTCATTGCTTACAAGATAGATATAAGCAAACGCCTAGCCAATGTCAACTGGCTAGGCGCACTTTTTTAAGTATTTTTGCAGCAAGTGACATTGGCCAACCGGCGCCAGTTGTCGCCGGTCTTGATGAGGTTGCCGATCTTCACGGCCATACGAAGAGAGAGTTCGCGAAGAACGTTTTGTTTCTCTTCGATGTAAGCCATCACCTCAGTTTCTTGAGAGACACTCAGACCTTGATCGCGAAGCATACCATTGGCAACCACTTGACGAATACGGACGAGATAGTCACGTTTGGTTTTCATCGCGAGGTCGATGTAGTGCGAACGAGAAACCAAAGCAGCCATATGAGGGGCAAGTTTGTGACCGCGATCGATCATTTCATCGAAGTCGAGGTTAGTGATGAAAACGATCGTACCTTCGAAGATGAAGGAGCGAGGCAGAATGATACCGTCGTCAGTTTGCATCCGAGTCTCAGCGAGCCAGAAAACTCGGCGTTCGTCAGTGGTATCACAAACACTTTTGAGAAGGTTAAGAGAGACATCGTCAAAGAAGACGGAGTCGGCGTCGTCGAACACGAGTACTTTACCTTTTTCGCGATGGTCATAGAGCATTTTGTAAAGACCAGTCGCCCGGACGAAACCTTTGACGATGATGTGGTTGATACTCTCAGGGTCCCAAGTAGTGAGAACTTTGTCGACGTTAAAGGATTTGCCGAGACCAGCAGGACCCGAGACGATCACTGAACGAGCATCACCGAAAAGGGCAGCTTGGGTAAGAGTGTCGAGGATTTCGAAGCGTTCGCGGAGGCGAGCATCGATTTCTTCATCAGTTTCAAATTGGAGTTGAGGGACGGTGCTGGAAGTAAGCATGGTCTCACGAACCTTTTTGGTCATACGGACACCGTTAGCAGGAACACCTCTAGGCATTTTGATCTCTTTCTATGTTTGTACAGGCTAGATCTAATACCTTTCAGAGAGAATGTCAACTGGTAAAATGAAAAAAGTGCCCCGAAGGACACTTTTTCTTATGGGTACTGTTTCTATTATACTACTTCTCTAGAGCCACGACCATGCGCGACGCCATCTGCACCGAAGGATGCAGCCCAGCTTTCAGGCTTGAGCTTTGGCTCGATACCGGTCATGCCGAGAACGTAACCGGCTGCTTCGTTCGCGGCGCAGTTCGAACCGTGCTTCGGGTCGGTGTTGATGTCAAGGTGAATCTCTACCTCGAACTCGTCGATGAAAGGCGCGAGCTGTGTGTACAGCGAGCATACCTTCGAGACTTCGTTCATCATACGCATCTTCGGACGATTCTTTTTCAAATCGTAGTCTGGTTCATGATCGACGTGGCTGAAGATTCGACAACCGTTCTTACCGTTCATGTGAACAATAGCAACTGTTGCGTATCGAGCGTGCCAACGATCATTCTTGCGGTAACGAACGGAGTCACAACCGAGGTAGATCTTAGTTTCCTTGCCAAGTGTGTATAGCAATTCTACGATGTCTTCTACTTGTTTTTGGGTGAACATTTCTAAACTCCATTAAGTACCCATAATCTGATTCTATCTATATATCGATAAAATGTCAACTTATAAATACATGGTAGAACAAAGAGGATGCTATGGATTTTCTATCGTTAGTCGCCGACGTTGGTTTTCCGATTGCCGCTTCTCTCGTAGGCGGTTTCTTCGTGTTCTTAACACTTAGGTTTATTCTCGACGGTGTGCTTGGTAGCATAAAGACGCAACGTGGATTCGTTGTAGCTTTGAACAACCGAGTCAAGACCATGAATAACGAACTAGTTCGAATTGATGTGTTAATCTGCAATGCATTTGGTATTAGACCAGATTTAGATCGTATTTCTCGTTCAGACGGGCAGGCCGACGCAAGGAAAGATTAATGGAAGAACTAGTTAACGCAATCAATCAGTATGGCTTTCCTATCATAGCTGCTGCTGGTATGGGTTATTTTATTTACTACATCTGGACATGGGTTACCGAACAGATTGACCCTGTTATTAATGAATCACATATGACTTTGATTGGTTTGATTGATCGCATTCGTATGCTAGACAATGATCTGATCAGGCTTAGAGCTAAGTTAGATATGATTCTTCAAGAACAGGAACGTAGACAAAATGAAAAAGCTGATACTACTGACAGCACTAGTCGCGACTCCAGCGATAGCTCAGGAAGCGTATAACTTTTCGAATCCTTCCTTTTCAGGGCAAGGATTCTCACAACACGTTCTTACTCTCGAACAGATGAGTCAAAAGAACGAACAGGCTATCGACGAGCGTGAGCGTGCTCTAGCTGAAAAACTACAAAGAGAAATAGAAAGTTCGAACCTCAACAAGTTTCTTAACAACGTCGAAGCAAGAATATATGCTGAGATGTCAAAACAACTCGTAGATGCTATCTTCGGTGACAATCCAAGCACATCCGGCACTATAGAGTTAGGTGGTAATACGATTGATTATGTTAACGATGGCATTAACGTTTATCTCACAATCATCGATCAACACGGTAACTCGACAACTATTACAGTTCCATACGGCACATTGGGGATCGGATGATGAATATTAAGTATCTTATTCTACCTCTTATAGTCGCGGGATGCGTAAGCACTGTTCCAGTAAAAGAAGATCCTGAGTTGGTCATGCCTACTCAGACTTATGAATTACCGGCACCGGCAAAAGGCAAAGTCGTAGTCGGCGTATATGGTTTTGCTGATCTGACCGGTCAGAGAACTGGCACTACATTATCATCTGCTGTGACCCAAGGCGCGGAAAACTATCTCATCAATGGTCTTAAGCAATTCAATAACGGCAGTTGGTTTAGAGTAGTTGACAGAAAGAGTATTGACAACCTAATCAAAGAGCGTCAAATTATCAAGTCAGCGAACCCTACCTTTACCGATGAAGATATGCCGACTATGCTTTACGCTGGAGTTCTCATCGAAGGCGGAATCGTTGGTTACGACACAAATACAGTATCGGGTGGTGATGGTGTTCGTATCTTTGGCTTGGGGACAAGCGCCAAATATTCAAAACATGTCGTGACGATATCACTTAGAGTAGTATCAGTCGCGACTACAGAAGTTTTAGCGAGTGTGTTAGTGCAAAAGACTATCATAAGTAAATCAGAAAATACTACGGTAGTCGCATTCTTCGATCAAGACACTCAAACAGTCGAAATGGAATCGGGATCGAATTATAATGAGCCTTCGAACTACGCCGTACAAGCGGCTATTGAGAAAGGCATCTATGAATTGGTTATAGAAGGTAAACGTCAAAAAATCTGGTAAGGGAAAAAGATGAAACACTTAGCTGTTACAGCGTTGTTTGTAATGGTGCCTACTATAACATTCGCAGATCAGTCTGTGTACATTGATCAGGCCGGCGAAAATCTAAACGCTACTATCATTCAAAAATTAGGTGACAATAACACCATCGGTGACGTCACTGCAACCGACAAATACTTCTATCTTGATGGTGACAACATGACGCTCACCTTTGGTATAGAAGGTGCCGCGAACAAGTTGATCGGTTCTATTTCCGGCGACTCGTTAGATTTCACACTATCGAAAATAGGTGATAACAACCTGTTTGAGATCTATGCTTCACTTGCTTCAAGCAGCTCTCTTTTGTGGAACATCATTGGTAGCGCAAACGAAGTGTATCTCAACATGGGACAAGAAGTAAGCGCTGAATACACCACATTAGATTATGCTATTACTGGCGGAGATAACATCTTCAACATCAATGTTGATGCAGATGGTGCTACACATACACTTGATCTCAACGGCGACTCAAACGAATTCACTATCACTCAAACGGGTTATGGTAATTCGCTCGAAGGTCATTTGCTTACTGCAAACGTGACCGGAGACTTCAACAATGTGACGATTCTACAAGAAACTACTACGGCACAATCCATTGTTGATTTGGTGGCATATGGCTCTAATCAGGTTATTAGCATTACTCAGTCTGATTAATTTGATTGCCAGTCCAGCGATTGCTGGAATTGGAGAGATAACCGAGTACAATGGCACTGGGATGGTCGAGCGCTCTCAAGAAGAGATCAGCGCCGACCTCTCGCTGCCTATCGAAATGGATGACTACATTCAGACGGCGAAAGGTGTTATCGGTATCACGTTTGATGATGAGACTCAAGTGAAGGTATCGGAACACTCTGAGCTTACGATAGATGATTTCGTATATGATCCAAATACATCTCAAGGATCATTGGGCCTAAAGGTCGCAATGGGTACAGTGAAGTATGCATCTGGTAACATCGCACACGAGAATCCGGATAGTGTCGATATTGAAACGCCGTCGGCTACGATTGCTGTTCGTGGTACCGCATTTACTATGACGGTAGATGAACTTGGTAAATCACTCGTGATTCTCGTACCAAACATTGATGGGACCGTTGGATCGATCATAGTATCAAACGACGCCGGCTACGTGGTGCTGAACCGCGCGTTTGAAGCAGTAAGAGTAAGTTCTCGAGATACCGCTCCTTCAAAGCCAGTTATTCTGATGGTAGATGAGAACAACATCGACAACTTTATGATCATCAGCCCACCGAAGGAAGTGAAAGAAAGAATCGTTCAAACTACAAAGACTAATAACCCACTCGATGTAAACGAACTCGATGCTGACCTTTTGAAAATTGATTTCTTTGACGAAGAAGATCTTGACTTTAATGAATTAGATGTAAGTAAACTTGATCAAGTTATCTTTGAAAACGTTCTAGATATATCTGATGGTAAAGGCAGGGATGGTGTAATACCAGGTCAGAATCCTGCGACCGGTGTGATTACTATTAAACAAGATCCACTCGTTGAAGTAATTCGCATGACGAATAAGACTGCATACAATATTCGATTTCGAGAAGAAACTGGCATCAATCTGAACGCTACTCAAGGCGATGTTACCATAAATATTAATACACTCGATGGGCAATCAAGCAACACTATAAGGTTATTACAGCAATGAAATATATGTTATCACCACTTTGGGCGATTGTCACTACTGCTCTTTTGACTTGGTTAGTGTTAGCTAATCCAACGTTTCTTCAGAATGTAGAACTCAAGTTCTTTGATCAGTTGATAGTACAAGAGCCAGTAAAGAATACCGATGCTGTTCTCGTCGACATCTCAGAAAAGAGTCTTGACCGTTACGGGCAGTTTCCATTCCCACGTGACGTGTACGCAGATATCATAACTCGACTTCGGGAATCAAACGCCGGCGTGATCGTACTCAATCTATCATTCCCTGAAGAAGATAGAACTGGTCGTGATAGTAAGTTCATTGAAGCATTGCCACAAGGTGTCGTAATCGCACACTTCCCATCCGAAAAGACCGAAGGCAGAGCAGCATACACAACCGGTATGGCAGAGGTTGGCCCATCGGCTTCGCTCTTTGTTCCTAAGTACAAAGGCATCGCTGCAAACCTTCCACGGTACGAAGCTGCCGCGTCTGGTGTTGGTATCGCTAATACTCTTCCAGAGATCGACGGTGTAGTACGTAGACTACCAATGGTATCTGCTGTTGATGATAAGCTTTATCCTTCGATCGTGCTCGAGATCTTCAAGGTGTACATGGGAACGAACACTTATCAAATCAAGTCTTCAGACTTTGGTGTAGAGGCCGTGAGGGTGAAAGGCTTTGATGCGATTAAGACAGACCAGTTGTCTCGCATCTGGATCAACCCAAACTTTACGTTCCAGAGATACGATGCAGCCGACAACTTCCCAGATCTAAACGGCGCAACTGTATTCATTGGTGTAACGGCTGAAGGTATTTCAAACCCCGTGCCCACGCCTGCAGGTGCGGTGTTCGGCCATGATATCGCCGCAAAAGCTTTCACATCGGTTACGAGTGGCTACAACATCGTAACACCGATGGAAGGCGAACTTTATAAGCTAGCAGCTATCGTTGGCTTGGGATTAATCATAGTCTTAAGCAGCTACATCCGCTTTGGTTGGTTAGCTCCTATCGTACTCGTCGTAGGTGCAATCGGATATCCATTCTACGCGTTTGCCGCAAGCTCAACGTTGATCAACGCCGCGATCCCAGCACTCATGTCGATCTTGGTGTTTGCTCATGTTTATGGTGTGAAGTACGGACAAGAGTACTTCGCGAAGATGCAGATCAAGAAGCAGTTTGGTACGTACCTATCACCTGCAATGGTCGAAAAACTACAAAAGAACCCAGACCTATTGAAGCTGGGTGGAGAGACACGCGAGCTCTCGATTATGTTTACTGACGTACGGGGTTTTACAACTATCTCTGAACACTACGGTGAAGATGTTCAGGGCCTAACAAAGATCATGAATCGCTACATGACCGCGATGACTGCTAAGATTCTTGAGAATGAAGGTACCCTCGATAAGTATATTGGCGACGCTCAGATGGCTTTTTGGAATGCTCCACTTGACGATCCTCAACATGCAAAGAACGCCGTAAGAACCGCGTTAGCTATGCTGGAAGACCTAGAGAAGTTCAATGAAGAAATTGCCAAAGAAGGTGTTCCAGCTTTCGGCATGGGACTTGGGATTAATACTGCTAGCGTGGTCGTGGGCAATATGGGTTCTTCTCAACGTTTTGACTACACTTGCTTAGGTGATGGTGTTAACCTAGCATCTCGCTTAGAAGGACAATCGAAGCCATATGGTGTGAAGATGGTGCTTGGTCCTATCACCGCAGAGCAAGTAAGAGACGAATTCGATGTCTGTGAACTCGATCGTATCGCAGTAAAAGGAAAGACCGTAGGTGTTAAGATCTATACGATACACCCACAAACTCAAGAACATTCTGCTTTCTTGAGAAAATACTACGACGGTGATTGGATTGAAGCTGTGTTTCTTCTAGAGAAAGCTCGAGCTACTTCTCCGGAACTCAGTGGTTATTATGATCAGATGTATGATCGCATAAAGAGCGGAAAAGCACCAAATGGTTGGGATGGTACATACCGATCAAATTCAAAGTAACGGAAACAACATGTCAAAAGAAACAAAACTTGACGAATGCGAAATGGTGGATGAAAAATTGAATATGAAAGAAAAGGAACTTAACATTGAAAACGCTGATAAGAGAGAAGACGCTCAGCGGAAGATGGCTTGGTTCGCGTTATTTGGAATGCTACTCTATCCTGCAGCAGTTGTCGCTGCAGCATGTTTTGGCTTAGATCATGCGGCTACAGTGTTAGGTGATATCGCACCAACATACTTCGTGTCAGTCGCTGCTATCGTGGCCGCATTCTATGGCGCTCAAGCATATCATAGTGTTAAGGCGTCTTCGAAACCATCAGATGGTAGTTGAGCACAAAGTTCTCAACTAGAAGTTTAGTAATAGCAGCAAGAGCTACAGTTTGGCGATCGGCCGGATTGTAGCTCTTCATCATTTCTACGACTTGCTCAGCCATTTGAAGATACGCATCTTCTTCTTTGATCGGGATCATACCCCAGTCGATAGGATCGCCGTTCTCAACTTCTCGTGCGAGTGCTGCGAGCTGGTGTACGTTCATGACGTGAAGTAAGAGGTGTGGCCACCTTTAGCATATTCGTCTTCAGTAACAAACTTTCCGTCTACATAGTATTCCCAAGAGTGATCGCCGGTTTCTTCTGCCAGTGGCTTAGTCGAGGAAAGCGGCGGTAGTCCTGCGTCTTTCATCAACTCAAGATAGATCTGACTAGCCCGCTTGGGATTTATCTTTCCATGAGAAAGTTTAATGCACTCACCGATGAACGTTCCTTCTGGCATGTCGAGATACTTATCATCTGAAACAATCTTTCCGACTACTCTGTATTCGTCGACAAGGTATCGTGTGGCGTACGGGGTTCTCATGTTCTTCCTTTCGTAGAAACGACAAAGCGGCTATGAAAGAATCCATAGCCGCTGATTTTTAATTAACCTGCCGATCGAGTGATGAAGTTCACCCGAACTTTGGTAGGCTTAAAGTACTTTTCGATCATGTCTTGTGCGATACCAATGTCGACCGGCTTGCAAGAGAAGATGTCGAAATATGCATCTCCGTTCGAGTCGACGAGATGACCACTAATGTTGCTGGTCTCGATCATCTGACAGAAACTAATGCCGGCTTTATCAGGTGCATGAGTAGCAAAATGCTCGATCATCGGTTCACCGAACGCAACCATGTCGATAGCAGGAACAAGTTCTTTGATAAAGTTGTAAACATTTTCTTTGCTCGCGATCAATTCTTTATCACAAGCTCCGCAATCAAACATTGCGTGGTAACCCCAATAAGCCATTTCGCACCTTTCATTGTTGGTGCTCGCAGGGTGAATCGAACACCCGTCAACGGAGTACGAAACCGTTGTAATCCCATTATACTATACGAGCGTTAAATTAATCTTCGAAGTGTCCCGGAACCCATTGATTGATAAGTTTGGCGTATAGATCAGACATATCTTTGTCGATACCTTCTTTACGATACTTAGTGATTCGAGTAGTAAAGAAAAGTGAAAGGTTCCCATCTTCATCACGAAATACTGGCGGCCTCAGAAATATGAATGATGCGCCAATCAAGTTCCAAGATACATTAGCAATCACGGCTAACGTGCCAAACACTATAATCCAAGGCCATTTAAGCCAAGAGTTACGAATGCCCCAGTCGTCGTAGCCGACAAAGTAAGAACCATACATGAAAAGCGCAAGAGCTGCAAATGGACCAGCGATCGAAAAGCGCATCCATTGTAGTCTTGAAGCTTCCATCTGATTCCTCTAAATTGGTGCTGCCACGAGGACTCGAACCCCGCACCTGATGCTTACAAGGCAACTGCTCTACCAGATGAGCTATGGCAGCATAAAATTGGAGCGGATGAAGGGAATCGAACCCTCGTCTTCTACTTGGAAGGAAGTTGCTCTGCCATTGAGCTACATCCGCATGTTCTTATTTATACCTTACGTACCCACTCAACACCATCATACTCAATATTTTTGGCATGGGTGGAGTAGAATTCACGCTTGGCCGCATCAAATGCGTCTTTGTCAGAAGCAAACACCGTGATTGCGATCTTATCAAGTCTTTGCGTTTTGTATGGAGTCGCGATATACGTCGACTTTTTGAATCCCTTTTTCATGAACTGTTTTGCGTAGCCATACGGCTTGTTGTTCATGATGTCTTCGAGTTCTTGACGAGTTAGCATAGGATACTCCTGTTGTTCTATATGAATACACTATACCAACTCGTTAAGAATGTCAACCGGTTGTTTTGTTGGTTACTACATTTCCAACGACAGTGTTACGCCCTGCCAGCAAGGATAGTCGGCATGTTCAATAATCCAGTCCATCTTGTGTTACATGCAAGTCAAGATGGGAATCATCGTTTCCTACACGATGAACGACTCTTATATGATAGTAGATTTAGATTTACTATGGTAGTCTTATATTAGGTAGTCTATTAAAAGTAAGACTAGTTTCGAATCAGTGCTTCGTAGCAAATGGATTCTCACAGAACCTGGCAAAAAACTGTGGTCTTTATACTCCGATAAATGCCGAATTCACTTTCGGCCATTTATCTCGGTCAGATTTTTCTTCGCCCACCTGACGATCTTCTTTCGACTTCATCTTATTCTCAGCATTCCGAAATTCTAAATATCGGCGCTTGAGGTGCCAACCCTAGTACTAGTTCACAGCTAATACTAGTTACTGTGCGGCACTCACAGTATTCTTAAGCCATGCATCAAATTCCGCATGAGGCAATGGCTTATGGATGGTCATGCTAGGATACACTCGTGGCTCAGTTAGTCCGAGTACTTTCTTCGCTTCGACCATTGCCATATATTGGTCATGATTCTTTTCGTCATATGGATTCTTCTCTGGTGCACTAAATGGTTTACCATTCAGGTACGCGTAGGCGATGAGTAATCCACGAGCTTCTCTCTTTGCTTTGACTAGATAAGATTGAGCTTCTGCTTGTGGACCATAGTAATCTACGTGTCGACGTGCTTGCCACTTACCATCTTTGATTTCGGTTGCGAGAGTCTTGATTGATTCTTTGATTTGTTCTTTGTTCATGATGCATTCCTTCTGAATTTTGTCTTCTTGTGAGAGTAGTCGTTTGATAAATTTACACAACTGTCTCATGAAGGTGCATCCCGAATGGTGGCGAACCCATTCACGATCAAAAGCGAACACTTACGAATCTTGATCGCCCCTTTCGTTGCAGGGTTATCAGGAGTCTCTTTTGTGCTCCAGCCTTTGTCACAATCTACATGACTTACGTAGAATGTTTGGCCTTTTGCCTTAAGAACCCACATGGGGATCGAGGCGTCTTCAAGGTGTTTCTTATTGAAGTGAAACACAACTTCATCGCATTTTTCAATCTACATTTGTTTTCCTTTTTGTTAATGGTGGGGCTAGCGGGACTTGAACCCGCGACCAAGAGTTTTAGAGGCTCCCGCTCTAACCAACTGAGCTATAGCCCCAAATGCTGGTTACCGTAATCCAGCGACTGCGTCACGTCCAGCCGGCTTTGTTTCACGTTGGTTTAAGCATAAGAAGATCGAAACCTTCAAATCTAACCGTGCCTTGTTTCGTCCTTAGCATCACACCCATTTTGAATAACTGGATGGTCGGAAGCTCAGCTAAGACCTAACAAGGATACTTGACTATAGCACGAATGCTATATGATTGGTTGCAGTATCCATCCGAAACTGGTAAGCGGCGTTTCTATTGCGAAAGTCACATGCAGAAACTTACCAAACTTGTTTTACGCCGAATAGTGATTACAGAATGTGTTCCTACTTTCTTTACGGGAAAATCGAAAGACCGTGTTTCAAACAAGCTTTGAATAAGTTTTGATTTGTTGCTGTACACATTCTAAATTTGGTGTCGGCTTCAGGTTATCACATTAACTTAGCCCAATCTTCACGCGAAGGGTACCGACATATTGGTGGACCTGGAGGGAATCGAACCCTCTGACGAGTCGCTTGCAAGGCGTCTCCGCTACCCATAGACCAGGCCCATGTTATTTTTCGCTCCGACCAGTCCATTTAGAGTTTGGACAAACTGGGGCTAAAAAGCCACTCCACCACCTACTCTTGAAGGAAGTAGGAAACCTGCCGAGGATGCCACTTGTTTTTACGAAACAAGAAACGTAGTAACAGGATCAACTTTTTTGCTATATGCCAAAGCTAAATATGCTGAAATGATCCTAAATTGGTCTGTCTGGAGAGATTCGAACTCCCGACCCTCTGGACCCAAACCAGATGCGCTACCAGACTGCGCTACAGACAGATGATTCTTACGGAAGAAGTTTTTCCGCGAAATGGATTGCAATTGAAACCGCGATTACAGAGAACCAACAGAAAGCAATCACAGACTTAGTCATGTCGTTTCCTTTTCCATATGAGTTATCTTATACTCAGAAACTCGGAATGTCAACAACTATTTTGGCACCGGTGGTAGGAATCGAACCCACTACGCGCGGTTTTGGAGACCGCCGCTCTACCAATGAGCTACACCGATATAAAACTCGTTCGGTTTGTGCATGCACTTTTCAAGCATTATTGTTTAGCTTGAAGGTCTCCCTCCGAAAAGGCCTTTGTTGGGCTTTTTACAGCGCCATAGCTTTGGCTCCCTGACTAGGGCTCGAACCTAGGACCCGACGATTAACAGTCGTCTGCTCTACCAACTGAGCTATCAGGAAACTATCTCTGTTTTCACATGGACCCCAGCTTACGCGTATTTCAGTAAAGTTTGGATGGCCGATCCTCGTTTACGGGATACATGTGAAAACAGAGCACTCGTTACAAAACTATTTATATTCAGGTCTTACAGGTTCGTCCTTGCCTGATTCATTATCTATGTAATCAATCTACACTATTCAGCAGGAATGTCAACCAATATTTTTCTGCTTTCGCACTTTTTTCTTCTGGTTTTTCATAACCTGGAGGTGTTTGTTATAAAGATGTTCTTCTTCTTTTTCTTGTCGACTCTCTCGTATTGCTTTGATCGTCTTTACTATCTTACGATGAGCTCGAGCGACAAGAGAACGTTCGAATCGCTCTCTACGAGAAGGTTTTTCGATGTGGATTTCTACATCAGCCGTTTCAGACATAACATCACCTCATTGTTGATTATGGCGGAGAACGAGAGAATCGAACTCTATAGGTTTCCCTATGAACCGCTTTCCAGGCGGCCTCCCGCACCAGCTAGGAAACATTCTCCATGCTTATGATGTTATGTTAGATAGATCCTAACGAGTGTTGTGCCGACACGTTCATGCTTAAACATTCTGGTCAACCAGCTATACCAGTGTTCTCTTCCATAATAGTCATGGATGTAGACTACTGCATTTGGATTTGTCGCAAAGGCTGCGACGATCAGTGCACAGGTGGCTCTGCCAACACCATCAATAAAAAAGATGTCTGCGTTGACGATGTCTGTGTCTGGCATGAAGTATTCGTCTAATCCGTGAGGATGTTCTTCAATCACACTTGCGTAGCCATGAGCAAAACCGTACAACTCTGGCTTATGATAATACTTAAGTCTGTGCGATATGCCTGATCTCGTCAATACATAGTCGTTCACTTTCTTGTGCCAAGACTCATTGTGCTCAATAGAGATGAGACGCTGAGAGTCTTTCATGGTTTCAAGCCATTTGACTGTGGATCCACCTGATCCCCACTCAACCATCAAACCATCGGCTGGCATTTCACCGATAGCACGAAGCACTTCTTTTACTTCGTCTTCTTGCATTTGAATCTCGGTCATGGGACCATAATCGACTATCATTATAACTCACTTTCTTTGGCAGATGAAAAGAGAATCGAACTCTCGACGAACTAACGCCGGACCTGTTTTCGAGGCAGGGTGTAGCACCAGCTACTC
>JACCDV010797734.1_pt1 | contig 13428 bp, 11 predicted proteins | sample 7446131 | NCBI WGS metagenome assembly JACCDV01 (sample SAMN15323448, study PRJNA562643) | freshwater metagenome | isolation source: river surface water | place: USA:Blue River Watershed | collected 2017-08-17 | reverse complement strand
GCTCGCCCTGGCGAGTTCACCCAGCGCGCTTTCCTAAACGGAGCCTTCGACTTAGCACAAGCCGAAGCCGTAGCGGACGTCATCGCTGCCGATTCCGCAGCTGCTCAAAATGCCGCATTACATCAATTGCGCGGAGGTTTCTCGAAAGAACTCGCCGCTTTACGCGAAGAATTAATCCATTTTGCGTCACTAATCGAACTCGAATTAGACTTCGGTGAGGAAGACGTAGAATTCGCGGATCGTAAAGATTTAGAAGATCTGGTGAATCAATTATTAGCGAATATTCGCCCCTTAGTTGCGAGTTTCAGAACCGGTAACGCGGTAAAGAATGGCGTAGCCACTGTTATTGTGGGTAAACCCAATGCCGGCAAATCGACTCTTCTTAATGCCTTATTAAACGAGGATAGAGCCATTGTATCTGATATCGCTGGAACGACGCGCGATAGCTTAGAGGACGAATGGACTTTAGGTGGAATTAAATTTCGACTAGTCGATACGGCTGGGTTACGGGAGACTACGGATGTCATCGAGGCGCTAGGAGTGGAGAGAACTCAGGCGTGGGTGAAGAAGGCGCAGGTGGTTATTTATATGGCAGATGCAACGTCAGAAACGCCAGCTGGATTTGCGACTAGTGTGGACGCTTTAGGCCAGCTGGATATTCCGGTGATTAAGTTGTTGAACAAGGTGGATCAGATTGCTGATTTGTCTGCATTTCAAAAAGCCATCCCTGATTTAATCCCCATCTCCGCTAAGAACCGTGACGGGCTTAACGACCTCGAAACTGCCTTGTTAGACGTGATTGGTTTAGATCAAGTGAGCACTAACGGAACTTTAGTGACGAATCTTCGCCATTACCAACAACTATTACAAACGCAAGAAACGCTAGAAGGAGTTCTTGCTGCATTAAAGACAGGTTTAACTGGCGACCTCATCGCACAAGACCTTCGCTATGCCCTTCATCATCTGGGTGAGATTACTGGTCAGATCTCGAATGACGATTTGCTGAAGAATATCTTTGGGAAGTTCTGTATCGGCAAATAAGGATTGCAAAGCAATCCTTATTTGCCAAAGAATAGAGCATAAAGCACAAAGAATAAAGTAGGCATAAAAAAAGAGAACGAAAATCGTTCTCTTTTTTTATAGTATAGTTTTAACAGATTAGAGATAAGAGAGTATAGAGTATAGATTAGAGATAAAATTGGTGGAGATTGCTACTTACCATTCGTAAAAAATATGACGTAGGCCATTTTTAAGAATGGTGAGTAGAAATCAGCCTTTATTCTTTGTGCTTTATACTTTACGACTGATTAAAACAAATCATTAAACTTAAAACCATCAGTCAGTCTCTCTTTCCCCAACTTCTGATACTCCGCTAGCGCCCACAGCACGAATTCCTTCAAGAATAGCGTATCCTCTTTGGCAAAATCAGGCTGGTATTTCTTAATCAATTCATTCAAAGGCTTGATATCATTTAAGGTTGATGCATAATCAGCCGCATTGCACTCATCGTATAATACGACACCACCTTCAGCGTAAACTGCTTCCATCAAAGTAGCATATGGACTCTCTTCGATTTTCTTAGATAGCTTTTCTATCTTAGGGAATAAGCCAGGGAAGAACGACTTGATGGCAGAACCGATCAATTGTTCGGCAACGAATGCAGCGCCTTCTTGCTCTCCCTCGTAGACTAATTCTACTTTACCTGTGATGGCTGGGATGATTCCCATGAAATCTGCTAATCGAACAGTCGTCTTTGACTCCTTATTTAAAAGTGCACGTCTTTCTGCCGTACTGACTAAACTTTCCAGCATCGAAATACTCATACGCGCACTGACGCCACTTTTGGTATCAATGTATTCGCTTTCTCTCGCCTCGAAAATGATTTGTTCTAACAGATCATACGCTAAATTAGGTACATAAACGCGATCTGATTGAGCCGCATTAATACGCGCCTCTTGCGATGAAATTTTGCGTGCAATCGCAATCGTTTCAGGGTAATGGGTCAAAATTTGAGATCCAATACGGTCCTTCAAAGGAGTCACAATGCTTCCTCTGTTCGTATAATCTTCCGGGTTTGCCGTGAAAATGAATTGTAGATCGAGCGGTAAACGCAATTTGAAACCACGGATTTGGATATCGCCTTCCTGAAGAATATTAAACAAGGCCACCTGAATACGTGCCTGTAAATCTGGAATCTCATTAATCACGAAGATGCAACGATTCGCTCGAGGGATCATCCCAAAGTGAATCACGCGGTCATCCGCATACGATAATTTCAAATTTGCCGCCTTAATTGGATCCACATCACCGATTATGTCAGCCACTGTCACATCCGGTGTCGCTAATTTCTCGGCGAAACGATCTGATCGGTGTAACCAAGCAATCGGAGTCGCATCACCATGAGCTGCGATTAAATCCTGTGCAAAACGGGAAATAGGTGCTAAAGGATCATCGTTAATCTCCGAGCCAGCCACATAGGGAATGTATTCGTCTAGTAGGTTGATCATTAATCGAGCCAAACGAGTTTTTGCCTGACCTCTTAAACCCAATAAATTGATATTATGGCGAGACAAAATTGCGCGCTCTAATTCTGGAATAACGGAGTTTTCAAAACCGTGAACACCTTCGAAAACGGTCGTTCCCGCCTCCATGTGCTTAATTAAGTTATCCCTTAATTCGTCTTTAATCGATTTACTTGTATAGCCTGAAGCCTTTAATTCGCCTAAATTGTTGATCATTTTATTTGAGTCTTTTCTTTCTATTCGTTTCGTAATCTTGGAAAATCATTTCCCCTAAGCCCTTCAAACCCGTGTAAAAGGCCTTTCCTTGGTTTGCTTCGGTAAATTTGTCGACAAATTGCTGCAGGTAGGAATCCCTGGCAATCATAAACGTGGTAATAGGAATGTGTAGTTTACGTGCCTGAGCCGCCTGAGTGTAACATTTTTCGGTCACATACGGATCTAGTCCATTACTATTCATATAATAAGTCCCGTCTTTTTCCCGAACACAGCTCGGTTTTCCGTCGGTAATCATAAATATCTGTTTATTGGTATTTCGCTTTCTGCGCAGAATATCCATCGCTAATTGCAGTCCCGCCACCGTATTCGTATGGTAAGGTCCTACTTTCAGGTAAGGGATATCTTTAATAGAAATGCTCCAGGCATCGTTTCCGAACACCAGAATATCTATCGTGTCTTTTGGATAGCGGGTTGTAATCAGTTCTGCCAAAGCCATCGCCACCTTCTTCGCCGGTGTTATTCGATCCTCCCCATAAAGTATCATGGAGTGGCTGATGTCAATCATTAACACGGTGCTCATCTGCGACTTGAATTGCGAATCTTCCACCACTAAATCATCCTCCGTTAACTCAAATTCGCCTATACCATGATTAATCTGGGCATTTTTTAAACTTTCGGTTAAGGAGATTTTCTCTAAGCTATCGCCAAAATGATAAGACCGAAATTCCCCCGTCATTTCATCCCCTTGGCCTGACGCCTTGGTCTTGTGATTGCCAGATCCACTTTTATTTAAGTTTCCAAAAATATTTTCAAGCGCTGTCTGGCGAATCGCTCGCTCTGTTTTGGCCGTAATCCCCATCCCAGAACTTCCATTCTCGTCTATCTCCTCTCGGATATAGCCTTTCGCCTTTAAGTCCTCGATGAAATCCTCAATCGTATAATTCTCATCCGTCAGCTCGTATTCCTTGTCTAATTCGCGCAACCATTCGATTGCCTCATCAAAATCCCCCGACGTGTGTGTGATTAATTCCTTGAAAATCCCGAAAAGCTTATCAAAAGGGGAGATGCTTTTCTCCTCGAACTCCTTAAAATAAAATCCCTTTTTATTCATGTCTTTTAAACCCTACAAGCGCTTTAATTGTTCAAATAAACAACTAAATTTGAGAATATGAGTGATCAAATTATCTCTATTCGGTTTTTATCCTTTGAAGGCTTCTCAAATAAGCGCTTTGCTTTCGCAGAAATGGGTCGCTCATTCGTCCAAAAATGGCAATCAAACGGCCTTTCTTTTGCAAAACACTTAGGGGTAGGCGCGGGCAACGGCTTCTCTATTTGGCCTGACTTTTCTTCCTATGCTTTCCTAGGCGTTTTCGAAAACCAAGCAGCCTCTGATCATTTTTTCCATTCGAACGAACGTTGGAAAACCCTTTTGTCACATTCATCTGCTGTTAAAGGCTGGGACGTAGTCGCCATCAAAGGCCACGGAACCTGGAATGGATCGAATCCCTTTTCCATCGTGAAAGATCCCGGAAATGGTCCTCTTTTAGTGATGACCCGCGCCAGTATCGTTTGGTATAAATCGCCCATCTTCTGGTTCTACGTATCTCATGCCAGTAAATATTTGGAAAACAGAGCAGGCTTATTATTTGCCAAAGGCGTAGGCGAATTCCCCCTCATCGAACAAGCCACACTTAGTCTTTGGGACTCCTCAGAAAACCTGGATTCCTTTGCCTACAAAAGCAAGGAACATGCGCCCATGATTAAGAAGACGAGGAAAATAGGGTGGTATTCGGAGGAGATGTTTACTAGGTTTCGTGTGGTTAAGGTTTTAGATTAGAGATTAGAGAGTAAAGAGTATAGAGTAAAGAGTATAGAGTAAAGAGTATAGAGTAAAGAGTATAGAGTAAAGATGGTTCTTTATAATCTCTTATCTCTTATCTCTACTCTATTATCTCTTATCTCCTCTCTCTACTCTATTATCTCTTCTCTCCTCTCTATACTCTCCTCTCTCTACTCTACTATTCGTTAATAAATCGCTACGCATTTTTATCGAATTGCCTCAATCCCCCTCGTCCTCGTTCGGATCCTGATCGCATCTTGCACATCATAAACGAAGATTTTCCCATCACCCACGTTGCCCTCTGAGGCGTTGTCTAGGATGACGTCGATGCATTTTTCGAGGTTTTCATCGCTTACGACGCAGATGATCATCACCTTTGGCAATAAGATCATCGACTTCTCTGTACCGCGGTATATTTCAGAATAACCTTGTTGTAAACCAGCGCCGCGAACGGGAACAACGGTCATACAAGGGATATCGGCATCGATCAAGCCTTTCTGAATAGCTTTTAATTTCGATGGTTTTACAATGGCTTCTACCTTTTTCATATCGTGTTTATTTAGCTATTATTCAAAAGTTGTGTAGGCTTCTACTCCAAATTCAACGGCATCAATACCCGCCGATTCTGCTTTGTGACTTAAACGAATTCCCATTGTTTTTTTCAAAGCTAGGAAGATGGCATAGGTTAATACAAAAGAGAAAACACTGATGACGGACACTCCGATTAATTGAGTGATGAATTGGGCGCTTTCACCGGTGATGAATAAACCATTCTTCTGGGAGAATAGACCTACGGCAATGGTTCCAAAGAATCCGTTTACCCCGTGCACCGCCACTGCACCCACTGGATCATCTACTTTCATTTTATCCACGACTACCACAGCAATATCAACAATCGTACCAGCGATGAAACCGATAATTAAGGCTGAATCAGGGCTAACCACGTTACAGCCTGCCGTAATAGCTACTAAACCGGCTAAAACCCCGTTTATAACCATCGTGATATCTACTTTCTTGTAACGCATGAAGGTATACAACATGGTAGCCATACCACCCGCAGCTGAAGCTAAGAAGGTGTTAGTAGCAACGGATCCGATTAGATCCCATTTACCTACTGCGCCTAAAGTAGAACCGGGGTTAAATCCGAACCAGCCGAACCACAGAATAAAGGCACCCACTGCGGATAGCGTTAAATTATGTCCAGGAATCGCGTTAGCTGTTCCGTCTTCGTTGTATTTTCCTAGGCGGGGCCCTAAAACGATTGCTCCGGCTAAGGCGGCAAAACCGCCCATCGAGTGAATGGCTGCTGAACCGGCAAAGTCGTTAAATCCGCGAAGTGCTAACCAACCGTTCGGGTTCCAAACCCAATTAGCTGCTAATGGATATAAAACGGCGCTAAAGATTACAACATAAATAGCATACGCCCACATTTTCATTCTTTCCGCCACACCGCCTGAAACGATAGAAATGGCTGCCACGGCAAAACCCATTTGGATGAACCAGAAAAGGGAATTAGAAATGGTCAAACCTAGACCTAAATCGCCTTGCGTGATGCCGGAGTCAAAAGCCCAATAGCCATTGGATTTGCCATAGGCGATACCGAATCCAACTAAATAGAATGCAACTCCGCCAAAGATGATGTCGATCATAACTTTGGCAATAATACTGATGGCATTCTTAGAGCGGACAAATCCAGCTTCTAATAGGGCAAATCCCCCTTCCATCTGGAAAATAAGAGCGGCGCATAAGGCCACCCAAACTGTGTCAATAGCGTGTGTGAGTTCCACTTGCTGAGCAGCAAGCGTGGCAGATTCATTCATGGTTTTGTTATTAGTATATAATGCTTTGTACACAAAAATAAAAAAACGATTTGGAATATTCTGCATTTTGGTGGAACTTTAACTAGATAAAAGATCCTATTTACATGAAGAAAATCATCACACTCATTTGCTTGAGTTTAAGCCTTAGTTACGTTTCATCTGCTCAAAATCCTTCGATTATTCCAATACCGTCTCAGGCGGTTTATCCAGCGGGTAAATTCGTTTTGCCGTCTTCTATTTCGATTTCAGGTCCTGCTGATGCTCAACTGAAAGTGGGTTATGAGACGTTAGTAGGTAAATTAAAAAAGGCAACAGGTCGTGCAGTTACCCTTAAATCATCTGGAGCTGCTTCCATTCAAATGCAGTTAGTGAACAACGCAAAATTAGGTGCGGAGGGATATGACTTGCAGGTAAATGCAAACGGGGTGATGATTAAGGCGAATAAGTCCGCAGGTTTGTTCTACGGAATTCAAACTTTACTACAGTTATTACCTAAAGAGATTGAATCTAAAACGGTTGTTAAAGGAGTTAATTGGACGATTCCCTATGCAAACATTACTGATACTCCACGTTTTGCTTGGCGTGGTCAAATGTTCGATGTGGCTCGCCACTTCTTCTCAAAAGAAGATGTGAAAAAATTCATCGATGATATGGTGGAATACAAATACAACATTTTGCACTTCCACTTAACAGACGATGAGGGCTGGAGAATCGAGATTAAATCCTATCCTAATTTGACAAAAAAGGGAGCATTTAATGTGAAGAAAATTGGTCGTTTTACCACTTTTTCTAAACCAGAACCGAATGAACCGCGTGATTTTGGTGGCTTCTATACCCAAGAGGACATTAAGGAATTGGTCAAATATGGCCAAGAGCGTTTTGTTAATATTGTTCCTGAAATCGATGTTCCAGGCCACTCAATGGCCGCCGTTGCATCTTATCCTGAGCTTTCTTGTACTCCTGGAGCCGATAAATACGAGGTGATTTCAGGTGAGCCATTCATCGATTGGTCTCACGATCATCCGGAGGCTTTGCAAGACAATACTTTGTGCCCAGCAAATGAGAAAGTCTATACATTTTTAGAGAAGGTGATGGGTGAAGTCGCTAGTTTATTCCCTTATGACTATATCCACATGGGTGGAGATGAGTGCCCTAAGAATTATTGGGATAAGAATCCTGAGATTTTAGCCTTAAGAGCGCGCGAGGGTTTGAAGAATTCTCAGGAGGTGCAGGCTTATTTTGTCCGTCGTTTAGAAAAGATTATTACTTCCAAAGGTAAGCGTATGTTAGGCTGGGATGAGATTTTAGAGGGTGGAGGATTACCTAAGTCAACCGCGGTTATGTCTTGGCGTGGCATTAAAGGTGGTGTAGAAGCGGCTCAGTTAGGCCATGAAGTAGTCATGACACCTAATGATAATGTCTATGTTGATTTAATGCAAGGTGATGCAGCCATAGAGCCACCCGTTTATAGAACTGTTCGTTTAACGGATTCGTATGCTTTTAATCCGGTTCCAGCGGGCGTGGATGCTAGATTAGTTAAAGGGGGACAAGCAAACATGTGGTCAGAGCAATTGTACAATTACCGCCATTTGCAATATATGATGTGGCCGCGTGCTTTGGCTATTTCCGAGTCCTTGTGGTCACCGAACGAAAATAAGAATTGGGATAATTTCATTAGCCGGGTGGAAGATCACATGGCACGTTTTGATGTGGCAGATAAGAAATATGCCCCGTCTATGTACGAGGCGATTGTGAAAGTGACTAAGAATGCGAAAGGCGAGCTATTTGTAGAATTGAAAAACGAAATCTCGGGATTAAAGATTCACTACAGTTTTGATAACTCGTATCCTGATAATCATTATCCGGTGGCGTCTGGTTTGCTAGCCGTTCCAAAGGACGCAGAATTAATCCGTATTGTATCTTATCGTGGTTCAAAAATGATGGGCCGCACGATGAATATCACTCGATCAGACTTAGAAAAAAGAGCTAAATGATGCTGTTAAACCTTATTTTTAGTGTATTATTATCCGTTGGGGTGCCCAATATTTCGGGCGCCTCGACTGCTTCTACGACTAATTACCTTTCGGTAAAGAAGGGATATGTGATGTCTTATAATGGGGTAGAAGGGCGTGCTAATTGGGTGGGTTGGACGCTGACCGCTAGTGATGTAGGAGCAGTGGATAGAACTGATCGCTTTATTCAAGATGAATCATTTCCACGCAGTTTTAAAATTGTGGATGAAAAGGATTATGCACGATCAGGCTATGATCGGGGTCATCTGTGTAATTCAGAAGATCGTACGTCGTCTTATTTTTTAAATAACGAGACTTTTTTGATGTCTAATATGATTCCTCAGACACGAGAGTTGAATCGAGGCCCTTTTAAGATGTTGGAAGACTATTGCCGCAAATTAGCCATTAAGAAAGGGCAGAATTTACTCATTTATTCGGGTGGAATAGGCGCAAAAGATCGATTAGCCTCTGGTGTGATTGTTCCTACTTATTGCTGGAAAGTAGTGTACACACCAGACAAAATCTGGTGCATACTCTTTCCTAACGCGCATGAGTTGAATAAAAACTGGCAAACCTATTCGGTGCCTTTGGAAACCCTCGAAAAAATGACGGGTTTTAAGTTTCCGCGAAAATTACTTTAGCATATAAATCGCTAACTTCTTAGCAGCTAAGAAATTCTCATATTCCAGAGGAGTTCTACGGTTATTCGTGTACTCGGTGTACAACCATGGGTCACCTAGTGCAAATACTTTCCCTTTTCCTACTTTTGCGGTTGCCATCACAGGGTAACCTAAGTGATTTACTAAGGGCTTTGCGTTCCCACTTAATTTTAGCGTAGTAATCTCTTTGATGTAGACTTTTTTAATCGGGTCAAACACTTCGTTGCCAGCCGGAATTAACACCGCGCCTTGTTCCCAGTTACGCCCTTGAACGAAATTCAGGTTAGGAGCTACGAATTCAATGCCGAATCTTTTAGCCAAAATATTAAATTGTGGTATCTCACAGTTCGTCGTATCATTAGCCAGCAAGATCAAATTTCCACCTGCTTTCACCCAAGCCTCAATTTCATCTGCTGCTTTCGCTGTCATGAAATTAGGCTTAGCCGTTTCCTTGTAGCTATCTGGATCCACGATAATATAAACAGACGCGCCTTTTAGATTCTCCCGGGTAGGAGAGACTCCTAAGGTATCTAAAGTGGCTCCTAATTGCTCGAATTGGATGCCCCATTGGTTGAAACCGGAGTCCTTGCGATCTTCCCACGTGTAGTGGAAACGATTGCCGTTTTTCGTCTCGTGGTTAAAGAAATAATCTAGGACTACCTTTTTGCCGGCGCCAATGCTTAATTCTTTGGCGATCTCCATCTCTAATGAGGCTAAAATGAATGGTCCCACGCCCTTTAAATCATCAGTGCGCAATGGCTCACTCAAGTAATACTCATACGATCCATCGCGGTAAGGTACTCCACCTAAGCCTCCCACCGTGACTGTTTTCTCTAAATGAATGTAACCTGCTGCATCTTTGGTGACGAATTCCTTCAGGATTCCTGCATATCCTTTTTCTGCGTTTTTACGGAATGAGGCGGGTAAATAACCCTTTCTAACCCCCTTCGCAAAGGCATAAACGAACATATTTGAGGCGGATGCTTCGAAATAGTTGCCTTTTTTACCTGGATAACCCGGTAACTGATACCAAACGCCTGAAGTAGGGTCTTGGATCTTCGCGATGGCTGTGGATAGTTGATTTAATTGTTGAATTAAGATATTTCTAGACGGATGGTTCTTAGGCATGTAATCTAACACATCCACTAAAGCCATCACGTACCAACCCATGGAACGACCCCAAAAATTAGGGGAATGTCCGTTTGTCTTATCCGCCCAAGGTTGTGCTTTGGCCTGATCATAAGCGTGGAATAAAAGCCCTGTTTTAGCGTCGATGGCGCCTTTGTACATTAATTGAAACTGCTTAATGATATCTGCCCAGTTGTCTTGATTCGTAATTTGTCCGTATTCAGCATAGAACGGCTCTAGCATGTAAAGGCCGTCTAACCACATTTGGTTCGGGTATCTTTTTTTATGCCAAAATCCACCATCCGCATCTCTAGGTTGTTGGGTAATCTGCTTTCTCAATAAATCAGCGGCCTTTTTATAGCGTTCATCCCCTAATTCTTGGTACAAATACAGCAGCATTCGACCCGTGGTGATGTTATCCGAATTGTATTCGTCGAAATGATAGGTACGGATGTTTCCATTCGCATCTACGAAACTGTCGATGTTCTTTTTGATGTAGTTAAAGTAGGTTGCGTCCCCCGTTCTTTGGTAAACATGTTCCAAAGCCTTTAATACCAATCCTTGTTCATAATCCCAACCCGCTGGTTTCCCCGGTTTCACTGTGATTGAATCCTTGTGGGTATGCATAATGGACTTAGCCATTAGCTCAGAATAGTTTTGGGCACTTACTGCAGTGCTTAGTCCGAATAAAAGAACGATCAGTTTTTTCATGTTATCTTAAATCAGCAATTTCAGCAAAATCCATATCGGTATAATCCTTATTCTCACCCGCCATTCCCCAGATAAAGGAATAGTTCTTTGTCCCTGCTCCACTGTGAATCGACCAAGGTGGCGAAATAACTGCTTGGTGATTGTGCACCCAAATGTGCTTCGTTTCCGTCGTTTCGCCCATTAAGTGCAATACGGCATGACCTGGCGTCACATCAAAATACAAGTAAGCTTCCATCCTACGATCATGCACGTGAGCGGGCATCGTGTTCCAAACCGAACCCGGCTCTAAAATCGTCAAGCCCATCACTAGTTGACAGGATTGGATGCCTTCGTTATGAATGTATTTATAAATCGTACGGTGATTCGAAGTTTCTAAGCTTCCTAAGACCACAGTCGTTACCTGTTCGCGATCTAATTTCGCATTCGGATAGTTAGCATGCGCGGGGGAAGATAATAAATAGAATTGGGCTGGATTCTCATTTGAAGCAGAACTAAAACTCACCTCTTTCACGCCACGTCCCACATAAACAGCACCTAATTTATCGATGGTAAATTGTTCTCCATCCGCCGTAATTGTGCCTTTCCCACCTACATTTATGATGCCTAATTCACGTCTCTCTAAGAAGAAATTAGCCCGCAATTTTTCTGGATTGGGTAAGTGTAAAGTAGTGGATACGGGCATCGCACCACCGATGATCATGCGATCATAAATGGTATAGGTTAATTTAATTTTGTCGGCTTGAAAGATGGTTGAGATAAGGAAATTATCTCGGATCTCTTGGTTAGTAAAAGTGGAAACTTCTTTCCGACTCGCCTCAAATCTGTAGTCCATTCGTTTAGTTTTTTATTTTCAAAGCGCTTTTGCGCCTAATTCTACTGTATATTTACACGTTTTATGCCAAAAGAGTTCCCACATACCCTAGCTCATTTCCTTCTTTCCATCGGTTTTCAATCGACCACGGAAAACTTGTGGCTTCATGAGTCATCAAATGTACGTGTAAAATTAATGCCGGGGGAAAGTCAAGCGGGAGATATCTGTATTTGGGAAGATCAATGGTTGTCACGTCGCTCAGCTATTGAAAAAAATTTGATCGCTCGGGTAAAGCCTTTGCGTTCTGTTTTCGCTAGAGATACCCGTATAGTGCCCCTAGATGCTGAGACGGCACGCGAGTTTTTAGAATTAGAACATGTAAAAGGATTTTTAAAGGGAACAAGTTATTTTGGCTGCATCGTTCCACCGCACCGGATTTTCCGTGGGATTGAAAGTCCTTATGTTTTCAAGGGGCATCCTCTTTTGGCCGTGGCTGTTTTTGGCAAATCATTCCGAATGAGAGAGCCGGGTTTAGAAGGCTGTTTATCCGGCGAATTAATCGAAATTGCCACTTTATCCAGCATTCGTCTCGTAGGTGGTTTGACAAAATTCTTGCAGGCATACAAAGATTTGCATCCTGAAACGCATAATGTAATGACCTACGTAGACAAGGAATGGAATACGGGCAAAGGTTTTTTGTCAGTGGGATTTACTAAAATAGGGGATACAGATCCGATTGAGTTAGGGAGTCGGATTACCCAAGGAAATTTGAAATTACGTTATGTCTACTGATCAGCAACTCATCGTATTATTAGGCCCCACAGCAAGCGGAAAAACTGCTTTAGCGGTGGAATTAGCTTGTGCCGTAGATGGAGAAATCATTTCAGCAGACTCTCGCCAAATTTACCGTCGCCTCGACATAGGCACCGGAAAAGACTTAAAGGAATATGGTTTCATTCCATATCACCTGATTGATAGCCACGAAATAGGGGAGGCCTTCTCAGTAGCACATTTTCAAAAAGCAGCTTTTGATGCAATCAATGATGTTTTTTCTCGAGGCAAACAGCCCATACTTTGTGGTGGAACGGGTTTGTATATCGAATCCTTGTTAGCTAATTATCAATTCTCACATGTCCCTCATTTCCTATCGGAGCCGCTAGATATTAATTTTAACTTTACCGTCTTTGGCCTAAATCCATCCACCGATTTACGTCGTGAAAAGATATCGAAACGTTTTCAAGCTCGACTGAAAGAGGGAATGCTAGAGGAAGTACAACAACTTTTATTCGATGGTGTTCACCCGCAGGAGTTGCGCTGGATGGGTTTAGAATATAAATGGATTGTGAATTATGTGGAGGGGCTTATTTCTCGGGAGGAGCTGGAGAAGGGGTTAGAAACGGCCATTCATCAGTTTGCGAAACGCCAAATGACTTATTTTAGAAAAATGGAACGAGCGGGAATTGAAATTAATTGGATTCCAGAGAGCCTTGATTTTCAAGCAAAAAGAGATTTTATCTTGAATTTTATCTAAAAATTTAGAGTCAAGTATTGCAAAATGTGGAAAAACGCCTTACTTTTGCAATCTCTTAAGGAGACAGAGAGTTGGCAGAGTGGTCGATTGCGGCAGTCTTGAAAACTGTTGACTGTTACAGGTCCGGGGGTTCGAATCCCTCACTCTCTACCAGAGCGAAAAGCGAAACGAAAGTTTC
>JACCDV010920379.1_pt1 | contig 13429 bp, 15 predicted proteins | sample 7446131 | NCBI WGS metagenome assembly JACCDV01 (sample SAMN15323448, study PRJNA562643) | freshwater metagenome | isolation source: river surface water | place: USA:Blue River Watershed | collected 2017-08-17 | reverse complement strand
TCATCGCGCGCAGCAAGGCCATCGCCTCGATCCGCGCGTTCATGGTCGACAACGGCTTCCTGGAAGTCGAAACACCCATGATGCACCCCATCCCTGGGGGCGCCAACGCCAAGCCCTTCATCACGCACCACAACGCGCTCGATCAAGAGATGTTCTTGCGCATCGCGCCCGAGCTTTACCTGAAGCGTCTGGTGGTCGGCGGCTTCGAACGCGTGTTCGAGATCAACCGCAACTTCCGCAACGAAGGCGTGTCGGTCCGTCACAACCCCGAGTTCACGATGATGGAGTTCTACGCGGCCTGGTGGAACCACCGCGACCTGATGGACTTCACCGAATCCATCCTGCGCCACGCGGCACAAGCCGCCGTCGGCACCGCCAAGCTCACGTATGGCGGCAAGGACGTCGACCTCGAGTCGCCCTTCGAGCGCCTCACGGTGCGCGAGTCCCTCATCAAGCACGCCGGCCTGACCGCCGCCGAAGCCGATGACGCCGCCGTGCTGCACGAAAAGCTCAAGCACCTGGGCGAAGAGCCCCCGGCCCGCTGGAGCCTGGCCGAGCTGCAGTTCGGCCTGTTCGAGGCCGCGGTCGAAGAAAAGCTCTGGCAGCCGACCTTCATCATCGACTACCCGGTGGAAGTCAGCCCGCTGGCCCGCGCATCGGATGCCGACCCGAGCATCACCGAGCGCTTCGAGTTGTTCATCACCGGCCGCGAATACGGCAACGGCTTTTCCGAGCTCAACGACCCCGAGGAACAGGCCGCTCGCTTCCAGGCCCAGGCCGACGCCAAGGACGCTGGCGACGAGGAAGCCATGTACTTCGACGCCGACTACATCCGCGCGCTCGAATACGGCCTGCCCCCGACCGGCGGCTGCGGCATCGGCATCGACCGCCTGATGATGCTGCTGACCGACGCGCCCAACATCCGCGACGTCATCCTCTTCCCGGCCCTGCGCCGCGAGGGCTGACCCCGGCAGGGCGCGTCAACCGACCACGGCCAGCACCGAAGCCCCGTGACACGCGCCCTGACCCAGCTCTTCAAGCGCACCCCCGCGTCCCTGCTCAATGGCCTGACCATCGGGGTCGGGCTGTTGCTGCTCACGGCGGGCCTGGTGCCCCTGGGCGGCATGGGCGCGGCCATCGCCGCCTCGTCGGGCTATGGCGCGGCCTCGGTGGCCGACGTGGTCTGCCCGCCGCGCGGCAAAGCCCTGACCATGCTCATCGCGGTGTTCGGGGTGACGCTGGTGACGGCGCTCGTGCACCTGGCGCATGGCCAGGCCTGGGCCACCGCCGCCGTCGTGCTGGGCGTGACCTTCGCGGCCCTGCTCTGGAGCGCATGGGGCAAGCGCGGGCTGCCGCAGAGCTTCGCGATGATCCTCACGCTCATCTTCCAGATGGCGGCGGCACACGCCGGCTCGACCGAGCCCGCCGAGCAGATCGCGCACGTGGGCTGGGTGGCCGTGGGCGCCCTGGCCATGGGCGCCTGGGCCGTGCTGACCAACCGCTGGCTGGCGCCGCGCTTTCGCGTGCTGGCCCTGGCCGACAGCCTGCACAACCTCTCAAGCATGGTGCGCGCGCAGGCCGCCTGGACCCGCGACCGCGCCACACCGGACGCCGGCCGCTCGGCCCAGCGTGACCTGCTCACCCTGATCCGCCAGCAGGCCGCGCTGGCCGACGTGTTCCAGAGCGCCCGTGACCTGATCTACGACGGCGCTGCCGACACGACCGACCCGCTGCGCCGCCGCCAGGCCGACACGCTCATCCACATCATCAACCTGCGCGACATCATCCTCGCTTGCCAGTTGGACATCGACGAGCTCAAGCCCGAGCCCGCCACGCGCTCGGCCCTGCTCAAGGTGGCGGGCTTCCTGAGCTGGCAGGCCGAACAGGTGGCGGCGTGGTCAACGTGCCTGCGGTTGGGCCGCCCCCTGCCGGACACCCCCGAGCCTGCGGTGCTGCTGGCCCCGGACGACGACCGGCAACTGCAATCCCTGGCCCGGCGCGCTCATCACCTGCGCGTGCATGGCGAGGCCCTGCGCACGGCGATGCTGGGCACCCTGCCCGGCCCCCACCCCGAAGCCGAAGGCCTGCGCTCGCTGGTCTCGCCGACGGGCTGGTCGCTGGCACCGCTGCGCCGCCAGCTCAACTGGCGCGCGCCCACCTTGCGCTATGCCCTGCGCGCCACCCTGGCCATGGCCTGTGCACTCGCGCTCAGCCATGTGCTGCCCTGGCACAGCCACCCGCACTGGCTGCTGCTGACGGTGGCCGTGGTCATGCGCGGCAACCTGGAGCAGACCCTGGCTCGGCGTGATGCCCGCATCGTCGGCACCGTCGCGGGCTGTGCGCTGGGCTTTGCGCTGCTGGCCTTGCACCCGGGCTTCGCCGCCCGCTTTGCGGTGCTCGCATTCAGCATGGCCATTGCCCACGCCTACGTGGTGCGCGACTACCGCGTCACCACCACCGCCGCGGCCGTGATGGCCCTGGTGCAGGCCAACCTCTTCGCGGCCTCGGGCCACCCTGTCTGGCAGGACGCGGCCGAGCGCCTGGCCGACACCTTGATCGGCGCCGCCATCGCATGGGGCTTCAGCTATGTGCTGCCCGCGTGGGAGAAGGGGCAGTTGCCAGGATTGGTGCGGCACCTGCGCCACGCCATGAGCCGCTACGGCCACCACGTGCTGCAGTGGCAGGAAAGCACCTCTCCGATGGCCGAGCGCACACAGACGCGGCGCGAGGTGTACGACGCCATCTGGTTGCTGGCCCAGGCGCTGCAGCGCACCGCTCGCGAGCCGGATTACGCGGGCAGCTGGTCGCCTCAACTCGAAGCGCTGCTGATCCGCAGCCACCGGCTCGTCGGCCTGCTGGCGGTGGTGCGCATCGTGCTCATCCACCGCCGAGAAGACCTGCACACCGCCACCGCGGTGGCAGCGGTGCAGGCAGGTCGAGACAGCTTGAAAGCCAGCCTCGGTGACGAGGCATCGGGCCTGGGTCCAGGGAGCGCCACGGCGAACGCCGCCCTCCCCGACCCGCTGGACAGTGGCTCCATGCAAAGCATGCCAGCGCTCCATGGCGACCCCACACCCTGGCTGGCTCACCGCTTGAGCCAGATCGCTCACGAGGCACGCGCGTGGGCACAGGCGGCCCGCGAGATCGAGCGACGGAGCTGAACAGCCCCGCCCAAGTCATCGCCGACGCTGTCAGCGGCGGCTCGCGCCCACGACCAGCAGCACGCCGCCCACGGCCGACAAAGCCACCCCCACCCACACGGGCACGTTCAGCCGCTTGTCTTGCTCGACATCGACTTGCACCGGGCCCATCTTCAGGGCGGTGTGGTCTTCGGTGTAGTTGAAGCCGCCATAGCTCAAGGCCCCGATGCCCAGGACGAGGAGAAGGGCGCCCACGATGGTGCCTGCGTGTTTCATGTCGTTGCTCCTTGGATGCGAAGGTGATGGGTTGGCGACCAGTCTGCCCACGCGTCCAAGGACCACCCACCAGCGGGCAGCGCATCCGCGTGTCAGCGCACTCCTACATCGCTTGGCCATGTCGGACGGCACCGCATGGGCCAGCTCGCACCGTCCGACAGACCTGGCACGCGGCATCCCGCAGCATGCCTTCAACACAGGAGGACACCCACCATGCAACGCCTTCATTGCCTCGGCTGCGGCCAGGCCGCCTACCTTCGCAACGACTGGTGCACCCGCTGCCAGGCCCCCCTGGGCTTTTCACCCGAACGCTGGGCCTTCGCGCCCCTGAAAGCCGCCGAGGCAGCGGGCGAGCGCCCTTGCTCACACCGCGCCAGCGGCCTGTGCAACTGGCTGCTCGCGTCCGACGACCCGCATGAACACTGCATCAGCTGCCGCATGACCGAGTGCCTGCCAACGCTCGGGCGTGCGGAAGTGGACGGCCCCGTCTACCGACTGGAGCTGGCCAAACGCCGACTGCTGTTGAACCTGCGCGAACTCGGCCTGCCCGCGCTGCCCGGCGAGACCCGCCAGCCGCTGCGCTTCGCCTTCCTGCAAGACCTGCCCGACCAGCCGCCCGTGATGACCGGTCACATCCAGGGGCTCATCACCGTCAACATCAAGGAAGGCAACCCACGGCAGCGACTCGATGAACAGCTCGCCATGGGCGAGGCCCAGCGCACCGTGCTCGGCCACTTGCGCCACGAGAGCGGCCACTTCTACTGGGATGAATGGGTGGGCGCGGACCCCGCCTGCCAGGAGCGTTTTCGCAAGCTGTTCGGCGACGAACGCACCGATTACCACCAGTCATTGGCTGAGCACCACGCGCACCCGCAACCTTGGGACCCCTTGCAGCCCGATGGCGCCATCTCGCGCTACGCCCTGGCTCACCCGTGGGAAGACTGGGCCGAGACCTGGGCTCACTACCTGCTGATGCTCGATGCCCTGAGCGAAGACGAACGCGCGCCAAGCCCCTCGAAGCTGGCGGGCGAACTCGTGCGCGAAACCGAGCTGGACCCACTGCTCGACACCTGGCTGCAACGCGCCCGCCATGGCAACGCGCTCAACCGCGCCCTGGGCCTGCCCGACGCCTACCCCTTCGTGATCGACGAGGGCGTGCGCACCAAGCTGGGCTTCATCCACGAGCTGGTGCGCGAGCAGGCCCACGCACGCTGAGCTCGCTGAGCCCCTGCGGCCATGCGGCCTTGTCCTACCCGCCAACGCGCACGCGTCCGACACATCGCCAGAGGCCGCACCGGCACCATTTCTTCACCGGGGCCCTGAGCCCCTTCACGCAACGCCCCCAGGGCACCAAGGAGAAATCCCATGCGAATCAACCAAATGCTCATCGCCGCCGTCACCGCCGCCGCATCGCTGACCGCCCTGCCCGGCTGCGCCGTCACGCGTGACCAATCGACGGTGGGCGAATACATCGACGACGCGACCATCACCACCAAGGTCAAGGCCAAGTTCGTCGAAGACAAGGGCGTTGACGCCACCGCCATCAGCGTGGAGACCCTCGACGGTGAGGTGATCCTCTCGGGCTTCGCCAAGTCCAGCGCCGAAAAGACCCGCGCTCAGGAGCTGGCCCACCAGGTCAAGGGCGTGCGCTCCGTGAAGAACTCGCTGGAAGTTCGCGGCTGACCACGGGTCACCCGCCAAATTCCCACCTGGCAAAATCAGGTGGTTCGCACGGCGCGCGTGTCGGACAAGTCCTACATGCGCGCCGCCGCGTTTCCGATTCAATCGGTAACATGCCCACCGCCCAGCCCCTCTTGCGCTGTTTCATCGTCGAAGACAGCCCCCTCATCCTGCGCAACCTGACCGACACGCTCGAGCAGGTGCTGCCGCTTCAGGTCGTCGCCACAGCCGTCGACGAAGAAGCCGCCACAGAGTGGATCCGCGCCAACCCTTCGGGTTGCGACCTGATGATCATCGACGTCTTCCTGAAGTCGGGCATCGGGCTGAACGTGCTGGTTGCCGCGCGGCGCCATGCCTCGCAAGCCCGCAAGGTGGTGCTCACCAACTACGCCACGGACGCCATCCGCCAGCGCTGCCTGGCCCTCGAAGCCGACCGGGTGTTCGACAAGTCCAGCGAGCTGGAAGACCTGATTGCCTATTGCAGTGAACTCGCCTCACCGACGAGGACCGCCTGAACAGGCGGCGGCGTTCATTGGATCAGGCCATTCTTGAGCGCGTAGTAGGTCAGCTCGCTGTTGGTGGACAGACCGAGCTTGTCCATCACGCGGGTGCGGTAGGTGCTCACCGTCTTCACGCTCAGGGCCATGCTGTCGGCCATCGCGCCCACCGTCTCGCCCTTGGCCAGCCGCAGGAAGACCTGGAACTCGCGCTCGGACAGCAACTCGTGGGGCTGCTTCTCGGCTGGCGCCGACAGGCCGCTGGCGAGCATCTCGGCCACCCCCGCGGTGATGTACTTGCGACCGCGGTACACCGTGCGGATGGCGTTGATGATCTCGCTCGGGTCGCACTCCTTGTTGAGGTAGCCGCTCGCGCCCTGCTTGAGCAGGTGGGTGGCATAGTGCTGCTCGGGGTAGCCGCTGAGGATGAGCACGGGCAGGTCGGGAAAGCGCGCCTTGATGGCCGACAAGGCATCGACACCGCTTTCGTCAGGCATGGACAGGTCCATCACCAGCACGTCGACCTCGCCGCCACGAGCCAGCTCGAGCGCTTCCTTGCCATTGCCGGCTTCGCCCGTGCCGCGCAGATCGACCTGCTCGACCAGGTATTGCTTGAGCCCTGCTCGCACGATGATGTGGTCATCGACCAAACCGATTCGGATCATCCGGGTGTCTTCCACTGTCTTGCTGAACAACCAGTCTAGGCCATGAACTCGAGACTTTCACGACTCTTCCTGGGTGCGCATGGGGACTTCTGGCGCATCGGCGCAGCCGTGCTGGCCGCCTGCTTCATGCTCTTCATCACCGAGCTGGCCTACCAGAGCCAGAGCAACCGACTGAACACCCTGGCCAAGATGGGCAAGGCCCGGCTCTCGCTCACCTACGCCATGCAGCGCGTCACCGACGCCGAGTCGGGCAAGCGCGGCTACCTGCTGGTGGGCGGCCAGGACTACCTCGAGCCTTACGTGCGCGCCAGCAACGACGTGCGCGTGGCCCTGCGCGAGATCCATGCGCTCGACCACGACAGCGGCGAGGCCAGCCTGCCGCCCATGCAACTGAAGATGGACCTGATCTTCGAAGAAAAGCTCGCCGAGATGCAGGAGGTGCTGCGCCGCCATGACAGCGGCAACCGCGAAGCCGCCCTCGACATGGTGCGCAGCGGCATCGGCCGCGAGATCATGCAGCGCATGCGCCAGGCCTTCGACAGCAACATGGCCCATCGCAACCAGTTGATCGCCGAAGGGCTGACCGAGATTCAGGACCTGCTGCTGCTGGGCCGCATCGGCATCGCCGCGATGACGGTGCTCAGCCTGCTGATCCTCGTGCTGCTCATCCGCCAGGGCCGCCAGCTCATGAGCGAGCGCGAGGGACAACGCAAGGCCCTGCTTCACGAAAAGGACCGGCTGGAGCAAGAGGTGCAGCGCCGCACCAGCGACCTGCGCGACCTGGCCCGCCACCTGCAGACCGCCCGAGAAGACGAGCGCGCACGGCTGGCCCGCGACCTGCACGACGAGCTGGGGGCCTTGCTGACCACGGCCAAGCTCGACGTGGCCGTGCTGCGCCCTCGCATCCAGCAGGACATGCCCGAGATGCTGCCCAAGGTCAGCCACCTCACCGACGCACTCAACCAGGGCATCGCGCTCAAGCGCCGCATCATCGAAGACCTCTGCCCCTCTTCGCTGCGCACGCTGGGCCTGGCCGCCTCGCTCGAGGCCCTGGTGCACGACACCGGCAAGGTCAGCGGCCTGAGGATCGAGCAGGACCTCCAGTGTGTCGACCTCTCTGCCGACGACCAGCTCACGGTCTACCGGGTGGTGCAAGAGGCGCTCACCAACACGCTCAAGTACGCCCAGGCCAGCCATGTGCGCGTGCGCCTGATGGCGCAAGACAGCCAGGCCGTGGTCAGCATCGAGGACGACGGCATCGGCTTCGATCCGGACACCTCCAGGCTGGGCCGACACGGGCTGCGCGGCATGCGGTTTCGGGTCGAGGCATCGGGGGGCGAGCTGTCGCTGACATCCGCACCCGGTCAAGGCACCCACATCGTGGCCCGCCTGCCCCTGCGGGCCTGCAGCGACACCGCAGAAAGCGGCTGCCGCGCGTAGGCATCGTCCGACAAGCGCGAGGCCTGCGCACCGACGCACGAACAGGCCCTGCGCCGGCACACCGCCCCGCTGCCGGCTCCTAAAGTGAACCCAACGCCACCCCTCGCGTGGCGCCCAGGCCGCAGCCGATGGCTGCACCATCACTTCAGGAGCCCGCCATGCTTCATTACGCCGTTGTCTTCTTCGTCATCGCCCTCATCGCCGCCGTGTTCGGCTTCGGGGGCATCGCATCCGGCGCCGCAAGCATCGGCAAGATCCTGTTCGTGGTGTTCCTGGTGATGGCCGTCGCATCGTTCGTCGTGAACCTGCTGCGAGGCTGAACCTCAACCTTCAAAGGAGCCCACCATGAGCCGACACACCACCCAGAAGCTGAGCCAGGTCGCCAACGACGCACTCGAACACGCCCATGACGTGGCCGACCGCGCCGTGACCTCCGCGCAGGAACGCGCCCAGGACCTTGCCCAACAGGCCCCTGGTTTCATGGACCTGGCCTTCGACCGCGTGCGCACCCTGGGTGAACGCAGCGGCCAGATCGCCCGCGCCACCGGAGCGATGGCGGTGGACAAGGCCCGGATGGCCGCCGACCACACGGCCGACCGCATCCGCCAGGACCCCTTGAAGTCGGTGCTGATCGCCGTGGCCGCCGGTGCCGCCGTGGCCGTCATCGCCAGCCACATGGCCCACCGTCGCAACTCGGGCCGCTGAAGCCCAACGCGAGCAGGCCCTGGCCATGCAGAACCTGATCAACGCCGTGGTGCGCGAACCCGAGGCAGCGCTGGAGCACCTGCGCGCCTACGGGCAGCTCGCCCGCGTCGAGCTGGTGCTGCTGGCCCAGGCCTGGCAACGCCGCACGCTGCTGGCCGCTGGGGCGCTCGTCCTGGCAGGCCTTTGCACCGGCTTCCTGGGCCTGGTGCTGATGGCATGGGCCCTGATGCCATCGAGCCTGCCTGCCTTGAGCCAGGCGCAATGGCTCCTGCTTTGCGCGCCGGCCGGTGCCTGCGGGCTGGGCAGCCTGGCCTGCCTGCTGGCGCTGCGGCGCACCCCCTTGCCCGATCCGCTGACGCACCTTGCCCGGCAATGGCAACTTGATGCGGGCTGGCTGCTGCCCCCACGCCAGGACCCACCATGAAACCAGACCTCGCGGCCCAGCACGCCGATGCACTGCTGCGTCTGGAGCACACCCGCATGCAATGGGTGCTGCGCACCGCACGTGGCTCGGAGCGCTCCGGCGGCGCAGCCCACCCAGACGATCTCGCAGGCAGCGGCCCGTTGAACGCCCTCCTCAGCGAGTGGTTCGCCAGCGAACTCGAAGCCCGCCTGTGGCCCACAACCGCCGACGCTCAAGCGCAGGCAGACAGCCCTGCGCTGCCTTCTCAGCTGCTGTCGCAAACGCTGTCCGAATGGACCGGCCGACACCCTTGGCTGGGCGTGCTGGCCGGGTTGCTCGCGGGCAGCCTGGCCGTGTCTCAACGCCAGCGGCTGCTTCAGTGGGGCATCTCCGCCGCCCTGCCCTGGCTGGCATCCAACGCCGCCGTGCTGGCCCTGCCGCTGCTCGCGCAGTGGCTGACTCAGCGGCCCACACCAGCCGCCAGCCCCGAAGACCCGGACACGCCTGCCCCAGAACCGGCGCCATCGCCATCGCCCGAGGGGGAAGCCGCCCCGGACGGCGATGTCAACGCGTCGCGTTCAGGCGCCTCAATATCGCCTGGGTGATCTTGGGTGCGATCGGCGCGGCCACGAAAGCCGCCATCGACGCCACCGGCCACGCGATCACGAAGGCCCGGGCCCACAGCTTCAGGAAGTCCGGTCGCCAACCCAGGTTCAACCAGGTGATGAAGGCCGTCATGATGAAAGCCATGATGCCGGCCATGACGACGGGCTGAACGTGTTTGGGCTGCAGTTGCATGGGCACAGGCGTGGGTGAAATCAGGGTGAACCCGAATGATACGCAGCCAGGGACAAACTGGCATGATCGCGGGTCATTCCACCACGAGGACGCCTCATGGCCCATGCCCCCACCGCGCCGGCTGCCGACGCACCCCACCCTTCGCAACTGGTCACCAAACACGGCGTTTGCAACCTCTGCGAAGCCATCTGCGGCCTGACCTTCCAGGTCCAGGGCGAAGGCCCCCAGGCGCGCATCATCAGCGTCAAGGGCAACGACGCCGACCCGCTCTCGCGCGGCCACATCTGCCCCAAGGCGGTGGCGCTCAAAGACCTCCACGAAGACCCCGACCGACTGCGCCAGCCCGTGCGCCGCGTGGTCGCGGGCGGCGTCACCCGCTGGGAGCCCATCGGCTGGGACCAGGCTTTCGACCTCGTCGTCGAGGGCCTGGCCAAGGTGCGCGAGCAGCACGGCTCGAATGCCGTGGCCGTCTACCAAGGCAACCCCAATGTGCACAACTGGGGCAACATCACCCACGGCCACCTCTTCTTCAGCCAGCTGAAAACGCGCGCGCGCTTCTCGGCCACCTCGGCCGACCAGTTGCCCCACCACGTGGTCGCGCACTGGCTGTACGGCCACCAGCTCGCCATCCCCATCCCCGACATCGACCGCACCCAGTACATGCTGGTGCTGGGCGGCAACCCGCTGGCCTCCAACGGCAGCCTGATGACGGTGCCCGATGTGCGCGCGCGCTTCAAGGCCCTCAAGGCGCGTGGCGGCAAGCTGGTGGTGGTCGACCCGCGCCGCACCGAAACCGCAGCGATTGCCGACGAGCACCTGGCCATCGACCCGGGCAGCGACGCCGCCTTCCTGCTCAGCCTGATCCACACCCTGTTCGGAGAAGAACTGACGGCGCCCGGTGCGCTCGAGCCCCTGCTCGACCAGGTCAAGGCCGTGCGCGATGCCGTCGCGCCTTTCAGCCCCGAGGCCACCGCCGACCACACCGGCATCGACGCGGCCACCACCCGCCGCATCGCTCGCGAGTTGGCCGCTGCATCGAAACAAGGTGGCGGCGTGGCCTATGGCCGCATGGGCGTGTCCACCCAGGCGCACGGCGTGGTCTGCCAGTGGGCCATCCAGGTCATCAACCTGCTCACCGGCAACGTCGACCGCGAAGGCGGCGCCCTGCTCACCAGCCCGGCCCTGAACCTCATCCAGATGAAGCTGATGGGTCCAGGCCACTTCGACGCCTGGCGCAGCCGCGTGCGTGGCGCGCCCGAGTTCAGCGGCGAGCTGCCGGTGTCCGTCATGGCCGAAGAGATGCTCACGCCGGGCAAGGGGCAGATCCGCGCCCTGGTGACCTCGGCGGGCAACCCCGTGCTGTCCACGCCCAATGGCCGCCAGCTCGACGAGGCGCTGGAGAAGCTCGATTTCATGGCCTGCATCGACTTCTACGTCAACGAGACCACGCGCCACGCCGACGTGATCCTGCCGCCGACCTGCTTCGTCGAGCACGACCACTACGACCTCGTCTTCCTGCACCTGGCCGTGCACAACGTGGCGCGCTACAGCGAGGCCGTGGTCGAGCGCGCTTCTGATGCCTTGCACGACTGGGAGATCTACAGCGAGCTGGCCCAGCGCTATGCCCGCCGCGCCTGGTCGCTCGAGCGTGGCGGTGTGCGCTCGCGCCTGACCGGCCTGCTCACCCGCACCGTGATGAAGCGCCTCTCACCCCAACGCCTGCTGGCCATCGGCCTGAACCGCTCGGGCGCAGCCAAGCGCGGCGTGACGATGGACAAGCTGCGCGCCCACCCCGAAGGCCTGGACCTCGGGCCGCTCAAGCCCTCGCTGGGCAAGGCCTTGCAGGCCCGCAGCAAGCGCATCGATCTGATGCCCGCCGCCATCCGCCGCGAGCTGCCTTTGCTGGTGGCGCCCTTCACCACGCCGCTGCCGGCCAGCGAAACCGGCCGCCCCGCCCTCAAACTCATCGGCCGGCGCGAAGTGCGAAGCAACAACTCCTGGATGCACAACAGCGAGCGGCTGGTCTCGGGCAAGGCGCGCTGCACGCTGTGGATCCACCCGAGCGACGCGCAACGCCACGCGCTGCAAGACGGCCAGACCGTGACCGTGGCCTCGCGCACCGGCCGCATCCAGGTGCCGGTGCACGTCACGCCCGACATCCGATCGGGCGTGGTGAGCCTGCCGCACGGCTGGGGCCACGACCGTGCCGGGGTTCAGCTGCAGGTGGCGCGCGCCCACGCCGGCGCCAGCATCAACGACCTGACGGACGATCGCCAGACCGATCGCATTTCCGCCAATGCGGCTTTCAGCGCCGTGCCGGTCTGGATCGAAGCCGCGTGACGCAGAATCCGGGTCCATGAACCCGGTCACCCAGGAGATCGCCGCCACCGCGGCGCGCATCGTCGTCGAAGAAGGGCTTGAGTACGGCCCGGCCAAGCGCCGCGCCGTCAAACAGCTCGGCCTGCCTTCGCGCGCCGAGCTGCCGGGCAACGACGCCATCGAAGAAGCGGTGTTCGAGTACCTGAGCGTGTTCTGCGCCGACACCCAGCCCACCGAGCTGCGCGCCTTGCGCGAACTCGCCGCCGTCTGGATGCTGCGCCTGGCCGACTTTCGCCCGCACCTGAGCGGCGCCGTCTGGCGCGGCACCGCCACGCGCCTGAACGACATCCACCTGCAGCTCTACTGCGACGACAGCAAGTCCGCCGAGATCCAGCTGCTCAGCAAGGGCGTCGAGTACGACGTCTCCAGCGCCCCCGGCCCGCGCGGCGTGCCGGTCGACCGCCTGAGCATGACCGTGGACTGCGAAGCCCTGGGCGAGCCCATCGGCCTGCACCTGACCATCCTGGACGCCGATGACCTGCGCGGCGCCCTCAAGCCCGACGCCCGCGGCCGCTCCGAGCGCGGCGACCTCGCCGCCCTGCGCCGCCTGCTGACCGAGACACCCGAACCCAAGCCATGACCCGACGTTTGCCCGCACGCCCCGCCGCTCCCGATCACCCGCTCCAGACCCAGCGCGGCGTGAGCCGCCGCACCGCCCTGGTCGGCACAGCTGGCCTGGCCGCCGCCGGTGCAGGCGCCTGGTGGGGCTGGCATCGCCAGGCTTCCTCCCCTGCCCCAGTGGACCAGGCATCGCCCAACTCGCCCCGCACCACGGCCTCCGCCAGCGACCCCAACGTCGTGGCCGGCGACGCGCTGCCCGCCGGCTTCTGGGACGTGCACTTCGACACCCCCGAAGGCACACCCTTCAACTGGACCGCCTTGCAAGGCAAGCCGCTGCTGCTGAACTTCTGGGCGACCTGGTGCCCACCCTGCGTCAAGGAGATGCCCGAGCTCGACCGCTTCCACCGCGAGTTCTCCCCGGCGGGCTGGCAGGTCGTGGGCCTGGCGATCGACGGTCCGACCCCGGTCAAGGAATTCCTGGCCAAAGTGAAGGTAGGATTCGGGGTCGCGCTGGCCGGCTTCGGCGGCACGGAATTGGCCCAGACGATGGGCAACACGGCCGGCGGCCTGCCCTTCACGGTGCTGATCGACGCCCAGGGCCGCATCCGCCACCGCAAGATGGGCGCCACCCACTTCGACGAGCTGGCCGCCTGGGCCCGCGCCATGGGGCCCGCCTGAGGCGTCCGGAACAACCCGAAACATTTCCGGCAAAAACCGAGAATTTCGGGCTATTGCAAGTAAAATCTCGCTACGTTCATTTTCTCGGGTGATCTTGCGAGTCTCGTTGTCAGATGAGACACCCCAAAACACCCGGTGACGCATGCACATCCTCGTCCTCCATGGCCCGAACCTGAACCTGCTGGGCACCCGTGAACCGCAGGTCTA
>JACCDV011118196.1_pt1 | contig 13439 bp, 7 predicted proteins | sample 7446131 | NCBI WGS metagenome assembly JACCDV01 (sample SAMN15323448, study PRJNA562643) | freshwater metagenome | isolation source: river surface water | place: USA:Blue River Watershed | collected 2017-08-17 | reverse complement strand
TTTAGTGTATTTTTGGAACATTTTATTTTTCATATAAATTACTAATATTTGATTTTTCGCTTTTACTTAAAGAAACAACTTTGCTAATTTATTAAATAAATCCAAATAATATTTATTATTAGCTTCCACCTGTTGATCTAAGTGCTAATAATTAATTATATAGTTTTTTTAATTATGAAACTTGCTCTAAGAAAGAGTTTTCAACTTATTCTAATACATTTAAAAGCATATTTAATTCATGTTAATTCTCTTCAAAAAACTAAATGATTTTATCAACATCTAAATACTACAAATCTTATAATGATTGTTTAGTAGGAATTTGTTAGATTTGCTTCGTGCATAAAATATAAATAGAATTTATTAGTTTTTTTTATTATAAAATCTTTTATTACATTTCTTCAATTAAAATATTAAAATCTTTTATCATTATAAATTATTAACTATTTTCTTTGAGATTTTACTTTGCTGCCTTTTGAACTAATGTTAAAACATAATCATTTGTAGAGTTGGGTGATATTATGTATTAATTTTCGTTTGTTTAAACTCAAATATATTCTAAATCGTTCTTATAAATTTACATTTTCATATATATACTTCATAGCTTCTTTAGTTCTAAATGAAATATCGTTGGATTTTTATGCTAGTTATTCAATGTATTCTTTTTTAGATTATGGATAGCTAGATTTTATAATTTAATTATCACTATCAATTACTATATATCCTTCTACATTATCTTTATTCGAAATTCTATTTAAAATTTCATTAACTTGTTACATTATTATAATGTAAATATTAAATTAGCATTAGAAATTTATTAAGAAATTTATATCCTAAAAATGAAGCACGGTATTAATGGAGAAAAGATTAATGCTTCAACAAGAAGAAAATAATAAAATTATTATAGAAGAAGATAGTAACAATTCTGTAAAAGAAAATATAGAAAAATATATTTACTTATTGAATGGTTACATTAATAACATTAAAACAGAATATGAATCCTGTATGTTTGATTAATTAACTATCACGTTAAACAAGGCAAATAAAACATTGTTTAAACTTAGTAAATTAACCACAGAGTAAATAGATGATTTTTGTTCTTAGTTTTATATTATATTTAAGCAAATTTTAGCCTAGGTTAATTATCACAAATAAATAATTATTGATGTTTTATCTTTAATATAAACAATTACTTATTTAGAAGGATTTAATATGAAGCTTATGGAAAAAAGGTTAGAAATTATAAGCATTTTAAAATATTATTACTAATAAGATGATATTGATTTATAAAATTAGGTAATTTTAATATTAGGTAATCTCTTACAGGATAAATCAGAAATATTAATAAATGATATTAATAATAGTTAAATTCTATTAATAATAATTTAAGATTAATAATAATAAATATTTGATATTCAAGAAAAAAGTAAAATTACAATAATTGCTTGGTTTTATTATTGTATTTTTAGTAAAATTAATTATTTCGACAACCAGCTAATAACTTTAATATTATTGTAAATCTAGCAATTTTATTAGTTTATTATAATATAAGAAATATCTGAATATATTGGTTATATATTCATTTTATATGTTTTCCAGAGCTAAGAATAATTTGATGTAAAGTTAAATAAAAATCAAATATAAGATTGAATTTTTAAACTTTTAGATATTTAATGTAATTAGATTATTTTAAAAGTTTTATAAATAGAAATTAATAAATATTAAATATATTCTTAAATTTAAAAAGACTTTCACCTATCTCCATATTTATATTTTATTTAACAATTATTAGTATATGTAGATAATATAGAAATTTTGAATCTGTTTATATAACAAGAAATATTTATTTATATTTCCTATTATATTTAGAATAATTAAAAAAATGAAAAACTTTAAGAATAAGTTTTTAAAGTTTTAGAGTATTTATTTTTACGTTATTATTAACAGGTATTGTACTTGTTATCTGATGACTTATTTTTAGACAAGTTTTTTCATATATTTTGTAATACAATAAATAGCTATGTCAAAAACAGTCTTTTAATATGTTTAAGAAAAATGTTATATGACATTGATATTTTGTCTTTAACTACTAAACATTTTCTTTTTAATGAAATTGATATTTGTAAAGTTGTAATTTATGAATTGGAAGAGCTGAATTCTTAAAATTTATTAATTTTATTAGACATTATAGACTCTTTATTACTATAGACTAATAATGATTTTTGTTTTGATAGTTCTAATAGTTTTAAAAACTAACTAAAATAAAATAAACGATTCTAAGAGCTGCAATATACAAACGATAAAGATTTACTTCTATGAATTAAGAGAATTTGTTTCGATTATATGACAGAAGATTATTAATATATTTGACTTTATACATATCTAATAGATTCTTGTAACTCTTTTATTGTTTCAGGCATTTTAATTTAAATTTCTTTAGATTGTTATTAAATTGAAACTTAACTCTCTTCTTATATTAAACTAATATACATATTTTTCTTTTAGTGTCCTAATTTTGTATATATCCTATTAATATCCTTTTGATTCGGCTTATAATGTTTTTCTTACATATTCTTTTACTGCGCTTTTTCTAATAAAAATCATTCTTTTACTCTCTGTTAGGCTTATTATGAGTAATTAACGTTTTATTATTTATTAACAAATTTTGAAAAAATATATTCATTTTAAGATTGTTCCATATTAAATATAAAATAATATTAAAATTAGTATAATGAATTAATAAAAAAAACAAATCGGATAATATCTTATTAACAGGCAAATTGGAAAAGGGTAGTTTAGCACTGTATATGAAGTATCACATCTTATAGATTAGAAAAAATATGCGGCAAAGTGCATATCAAAATCTTTATTTTAGAACAATGAAAAACTAAAAGAATTATTTAAAACAGAGATAAATATTATGTAACAGATAAACCATCCATATATAATTCATTTATATGAGATTTTAGAAACTATGAATAATTATTATTGCATTCTTGATTACTGTTAGGACGGGGATTTAGAAAGTCTTATTTAAAAAAACAAACCTAAAGGATTGCCTTTTGCACAAATCTAATCATTTTTTAAGTAGTTTTAAGTAGCTTTTTAGATATTAAGAAAGTATTAAATAATTCATAGAGATTTTAAAGCTTCAAATATTCTTCTATAAAATGGAGAAATTAAGATTTGTGACTTTGGAGTTTCCAAAAAAGGTTTTGAAATGGCCTCGACTTAAGTTGGTAGTCCTCTAACAAGTGCTCCAGAAATGTTATCTTTCAATTTAATTAATACTAAATACAATTAATATGATTCTAAGTCAGATTTATGGAGCATTGGCTGTGTTCTTTATTAATTAGTTACAGGATAACTACCTTTCTTTGGTACATCAAATGTTGAAATAATTTAAGATATAAAAAAGAAAATAAAAAATATTGGTATGAATTTGGACTGTTAAATATAATTGAAAAATTTAATTACAAAACTTTTAGTTTTTGATTCAAAATAAAGAATCTCTTGGTAGGAGTTCTTTAACTTTGATTTATCTAATGATAGTTTGATAATAGAAAATCCAATATAATGATCTAAAAGCGCTTTTAAAGATAGCTCAGTGTTATTAAACTAAAGTAAAAGTAATTTGGATAAGAAATCATCTTTAAATCTATCAGAGCCATTTTAGCATAATAAAACAGAAAAGAAAATTATTAATAAAAAATAAACAATTTTTACTAAAAACTCAGATCCTTATTTGCATTAGTAAAAAATAATAAAATATTTTATTAACACATTAGGATAATTAACTGAGTTATTATATTTAAAAGAACTTAGCAATGTTTTTATATAGTTATACTAACTATGTATACTATTATCATAAAAAGTAAAGAAGCTTAATTAATAAATGATAGTTATAGTAGAAGAGTTTGTTAATATCTTTCATCTAAATAATTTTGATGAATTTACAGACAATAGAGAATATTAGAGTTTATAAATAATTTTTTTGCAACAAGAGAAAACCATAAAAGAAGTAATAGAGAACTTAGAAAGTGATTTTTAATCATCTTTAAATAATCCAATTCGAAAAACTATTCATTTTGTAAGAAACAGAAACCTTTGAATTATAGAAATCAATATTGAATTAGAAAGAGTATTTCTTAATCTCAAAAGGTCCAAAACCGAGTTGATAAAAGATACCCAAAAATGCCATCAATTTCTATAAACATTATCAATGGTATTTTACTGCATTAAAAGCGATATAACTTTTCCTTATTAAATGCAAGAGCTTAATTTTGACTGGGAATTATTTTACTCTGTAAGCAGAAACCTATCAGATAAGGAAATCCTTAATATAATAAGATAATAAATTTTATAAATTATAATTTATTGAAATTCTAATATTTGATAATTCTTAATTAATTATTTTGGATTTTATATTATGTTTCACGAATAAAAACTTAGTTTTGATTTACCAATAACTAGTTCTCGAGGAAGGTAAAAATAAATATAGAAAATTAGCAATGAATAACAATCAAACTCTTCTTTATGAAAAAGAAAAAACATAAAATCATTAAATAAAAATAACATAGAAAATGACCCTTTAACTAACTTTATATAAGACTAAGAGAAAAGTATGGTTTCTTTAAATTAGCCTAAATATGTTCTATATCCGTAGGTTAATTTAGAAGACAATTTAGAAAACCAAATAAGAAAAGAATTAAACTAATCTCTTAATCTTTTTTTAGATAATTTTAATACAGCCTTTAACAATATTTTAATAGAAAATAAGTAAAAGTTCTTATAATAATGTTTTTCTTAAGAAAATATTTATTTAGAAGGATTTTAAAAGCTTTTGATTGGTTTTGAAGAATTCAAGGTTTAAACATGTTGAAATTATATGTAGTATTTTTCTTTTCCTTTAAGTTGGTAGAGTAATGATATAAAAGAATTAGAATAATAACCTTCTAAAAAGACTAAAAAAACTTAGTAAAAATTGATAGTCTCAACTTCTAACTAAATTGAATAAAATTTTTAAGAAGAAGTTGAAGGGCCTCCAAAGAGAAAAAGAGGAAGACAGAAAGGTTATAAGCCAAAGTCTAAAGTTTAAGCTAAAACAGGAAAAAAGAAATCTTCAGCAAAAATTTTATCTCTGAATAAAGAGCATTAGGAGTTAATAAAAAGTCATATTTAGAGAGAGGATAGAAGATCATCAATATAAACGAAAGAGTTGATAAAACAAGAACTTAGACAAGATGCTAATAGTTCCGATTAAGATATGCGAATTTCTCAATTAGAAGATAATTAAATTATAATTTTTACAATTACAAAGCCATTTGTAAATAAACAAGCAATATCTAATATAATGAGTGAACTATAAAAGGAGAGTAGCTACTTCTTATTGAAACTCTTAAGAATTAAGGAAGCTCTTCAAAAGACTCGATTTCTATTATAAATGGAATAGCTTACTACTCTTCTGCTGCTCATATGATTTATGCTGTACCATAAAGAATCTGAATACTTTCCATGCTTGGATAAGCTTTTACACTCATATTCATGAAATTGTTAAGAATTATTTTGAGTTTTTTCATTAAGTCTTTTAGAGTTTGATTTTTCTATATTCCAATATCTAGAAATTCATCCAATTTAAAATACTTAGGATTTTAAGTAAATTTGTTATATATTTACATATAAGCTTAATTCTCAACATCATAGGGTATCGCAAATCAATTAATAAATATTGGCAAATTTAAAGAAAATGTTTTTGGTTAAGAATTCTATTAAAAAAAGAACTATATTTCTGGCATTGCAATAATAATGTCTTAGTTTGCATAACCAAATACAATATCAACAATTGTGTCTTTATTAATTGGGTTTGACATTTGTATTTTCATTCCACCATCATTCGTAATCTTACATGTAAAATTACTAATATTTCCTTATTTTGAAGTTATTCTAATAGCTGCTCGGCCTCATCCAAATTTTGTTTCATTTTTAAACTCAATCTAAATAGCTTTATCCTCTAACAAAAGACCAGAGTTTTTTGTTAGCAATTATTTTAGCTCTTTTAATCCTAAGGTTGGAAGAACTAAGTTATCAGGCGTTAATAGAATATTTTAACCCTTTAAAGCCATTCTTTAATTGCACATATTTGTTAATTCTTAAAAATTATAAAACTTTACATCAAGATTTTCTTCTTCAATAAAAAGATCTTCATATTTTAAATTTCCTTTGTTTCTTTCCAAACGATAATTCTCAATTTTACTTTATAAAATTTCTTATTTTTTCAATATTAATTCTTAAACCATTTAAATACCATTACTTGAGTTTTACTATTATTAACTTAGTAATTTAATCATCTTTGATAATAGTTTATTGTTTTCCTATAAAGAAATATCAAAAGTATCAATATCTTAAAAAACGCTATCAAAAACCTCTTTATCATTAAATTCAATCACTGTTAAATACTCAAAGGCTCTTTTTTAAATCTCTAAGTCTCTATTATCTTATAATACTCAAAAATCGTTTATTATTGAATTTAGTGTTTCTTAATCTAAATCTGTTTTTTCTTCTTTTTGAATCAAATAACCTGCAATTTTAAAATAGGCGTCTAAAATCATATACTTGCAATCTAAGCTAACAGTGGAGTAGTATTTTTTAAGAATGGAGTAAATTCTCTTAGCAATAATATAGTTATTTTTTAAACCAAACTCTGGTATAATATAACTTGCCATCTTAATCAAATTCTCAGAACATATATAACTTCCTATAACATGCAAAATAGCTTAAGAAGCATATTATTGAATATTTTAATTTATCTAATCATTAAAGCCGGTAATTATCTAGCAACATCTCCACCAAATATCATCAGATACATATTACTCAGGTTTCGCTAATAAAGAAATTATAACATCCAAATACCATTCTAAAGATGAGGAAAAACTCTCTGCTAAAATTGCTATTTTTAAGACTAATTCTTCTTTTACATTTTAATCCGAGTTTTCTGATAATTTGATTAATTTATCTATAATTTCTTTAACATTATTTTAATTACACATTAAATATAAAAGATCTAAAGATCATCAGCTTATCGAATTATCAATATCATAAAGACTAGAGAATATAGACTACATATTCTCTTTTAAGGAATCTTCAGAACCCGGTAACATAAGAGCGTTTTAACAAGAATTAAAGGCCAAATATTTAATATTAGGATTTTGAAACTCAAAGAAAATCACTAATAAAGAGAGTATTTATTCTTAGGTTTAGAGACTTATAGATTTCTTATATTTTATTACTAAATTTATTATTTCAAAAAATACAGCAGCAAAAATATTATTCTAATTTCTCTATTGAGTCTGATGATCTTATTAGATAACACTATTAGCAATAATTTATAAATCTTATTTGAACTAAACAGATGTTGAAAGCTAAAATGTGTTAAGAAGTTTTAATCCACATATAATTAACCAAGGATGAGAAACTTAATAATATTTATATTATTATTAACAATCTTAATCAATTAATAATCTTTTTAACATTTTCATGGTTTATTCTTACTGAGTTTCTAATAATGTAGAAAAATCGTTTTAATATATTTCCTAAAGAAGTTGATAAATTGTCATTACAAATGTCAGATCCTATTAGAATTTCTCTGATAAAATTTATAAAGGCTTTATCCATTTTCAGACTTCAAAAGAGATTTTGTTTTTATAAAATTTATAGAATTTAGCCAAGCATAAAATTGCTCTTTTTCTTATATTTATTCCAATTTAGCTTTCACCTAAAGCTATTTTTAATATATCCATATAAGTTTACTATATAAAAGATATATTTGTTTAGTTACTTATAAAACTTAAAACTAATGACTAAACACTCTCATTTTTAGAATACAAATCATTCTATATTTATTGCTAAATTTGATTAAAAAATTCTTCATCTAAACTTGGTAAAACATTATTAGAGTGAATATATCCAATATATTTTTCAGTATATAAATTTGATTAAATTAACTATATGATTTGTTTTTAACCAAAACCAACGTAATATCCTAACTAGTCAATATAACTTAAAACCATAATATATCTCTTAGTTTATTCTCCTGATAATACTTTTTAAAATTTATCTCAAATTTTAGTAATTTTTTTATCAACAATAATTTTCTCCTCTTCATTGTCTTTTGCCATTTTAATATCTTTTATGAAGTTTGTTACTTATTTGAACTTTAAGTTATTCATTATAAATTTATTATAAAATTTTAATGTTCATTCCTTAGCTTTTATTTTATAATAGTTTTGACATTTATCAATTGTTATCAATACATTCTTAGTTAATTCACTTTTCTATTATAAACGTGATTTCTGATTATTTTCAAGGCTTTATTTGATTTGATTTTGATTTTATTAAAAATTTATCTTTTTTTATCGTTTATTGAAAATCTGTTTATCTGTTGGAATTTTATTTGATTTATTTTTTATCTTATTTCTTGGGCTGACTTATAAATTCATCAATTTCAGAATCTGATGTTTTTTCTTGAAATTTTTACTCTAATTTTTCTTGAAATTTTTTTTAAATTAATTAAGACTATTATAGTAATGTCTATTCCTAAGCAGTTGTTTTTCATTTAATAAAATTTTCTACTTTTCTTAAACTATTCTATTTTTATAACTATTATTGATTAGCTTATGAAATCAGCGTTTCTTATAAGAAATCTATCTAAGAAACCTTCAATATTTTTAAAATACTTTCAGAATAAAATTAAATTTAAGAAAAATAATTATTGTATTTATCTTTTGTTAAAGAATCTAAAGAAATCAATTCTGTTATATTTAATGTTTAGTTTTCTTAATTTTAAAGTGAAACTTTTATTTTTCTTAATTCATTAAAAAACTCAAAATTTACATTAAAGGCTAAAGATAGTTTCCTTATAATATCTATATTTAATAAAATGTAATTATAAAGGTTTTATAATTAGCTTTTAAACTCCTCTGTTTTCTTAATGTAATAATTTTTTACATTTTTGTCATTTATTTTTTATATAACAAATTTACTTTTTTTTTAATTATGTATCAAAGAATCCTATATATATTTCTTTTAATCCTATCCATATAGAAACTCTTATTGTTTTAAACTTAGCAAAGCCTCCTATTCTTTTACCTATTTGTTTTTATACTCAATTATATCATTAATTTATTTAAAAACAATAACTAATAGTTATATCTTTTGTTCTAAATTCATATCTTATAATAATAGCTATTTAATTTCATCAAAATTTTAATTTTATTAATTTTATATTCTTTGCAAAAATTAACCTTTTATTATAAACTGTTATCTTTTATCAATTTCAACTAATTAATTATTAGTTTTATTTATATTGTTTAAAATTAAAGAATTTCGAGTTTATTTTTTTAACAACTCTTTTTTTCTCTTTAATAATTTTTCTTTAGCTAATATTTTTTCTTATAAATCATTTTCTGCTTCTTTGAACTTTAAGTATTAATTTTATATAAATTTCATCTAAATTTATTATTTTTTTTATCTTTATTTTTTTTATTCTTAATCCAAGCGATTTTTTTAAACTTTATTTAATTGCAATTATTAATACTCACAGTAAATATTATTAACTTGTAAGTTAAAACGTGTAAGTTAGTCTTTGAAGCCTTTTTCTAACTTTTCTTATTTTTAAGAAAATTAATAAACTACTCAAATTCTGTTATTAAGAATCATTACATCTTTCTCTACAACAACAGACAGATTATTTAAAATATCATTTAAATTCTGTTCTATAGAATACTTAGCCATTAAATCCTATAGTTATTCTTATAAAAATAACTTTTTATTTATAAGCATATTTATTTTCTCTGTCTATGGCAAGCATTTTTATTAAGTTTAAAGAGACAGTTTATCTACTTTCTGAAAGTTATTTTCAATATTTTCTTATTCATCTTTAAGTTCGTGTAATATTCTTAAATAACCACTTTGTACACTTAAGTTATATTCGTTTTGAATATAAAAAGCTTTTTTTAGTTTTAAAACTTATTGTTAGTTTATCTCTTTGCTTATTGAATAAAAGTCTTATTATGTTTAATTCTTTCAAATTAGATCTATTTTTTTACTTTAAAAGCCTAATTGACTTTAATTCGTTTTTTTGAATATTTTCATTTTAAATTTAAAAATAAAATAAAATTTAATTATTTTTTTGAAATTTGAAATCCAATGTATTATCATTTGATATTTGAAAGATTTCTCCTTATTGAAAATCATCTTCTTTAAAAACGCCTTAAAGAATTATTGCTTATTGATCTGTAGTCTTAAATATGTATATACCGCTTCCTTCCTTCTAATTTGCTTTCCATTATCCTTCATATTAATCTCCATTTGAAAAGTAATATGTACCGTTGCCTTTGAAATAATTATCTTAGAAATATCCTTCATAATATTCATCATCAGATATCTAGAGCTTTCCAAATCCATTCATCTTATTATTTATCCATGATCCCATATAGTAGCTATATTTGTTGAAGAAATAATATCCAAAGCCATGAATTTAATCTTAAAAAAACTATCCTTCATAATAATGACCATTAGGAAAATTATATATTCCTTCTCCATGTTTAAAATCATTTGCATATTTACCTCTATACAAAGGTTTTTTATTGTAACTTTTATAATATTCTCCGAAACCATGTTTTTTATTATCTAAAACTTCTCCCTCATAAATGTCTTAATTCGAATATTTTATTTTAGCTTTACCAGTTAATTCGTTTTATAACCAATTACCTACACAAATATCTCCTGAAAAATAATACATTGTTCCAATACCCTATATTTAATCATTAATAAAATTTCCTTCATATTAATCGCCTTTATTGTTTATAAAGATCCCAAAACCTTATTTTTAATTATTAAAAAACTCTCCTTCATATAAAGAAAACTATTCAAAATCAATTAAAATTCCTTTTCCAAATTTATCATTATTCTAAAAGTCACCAATGTAAATGATGCTTCCTTAAGTCTATTCATATCCTTTTCCGTTTTTATAATTTTTAACGAAGTTTCCAATATAACAAAGATTTTCTTACTATTTAAACAATATTCCTATTCCATTGTATTTGTCTTTATACCAATTTCCAGCATAAATATTTCCATTATTATAAAAATAGCATCCTTATCCATGTTTTTAATTTTTATCATTAAGCATTCCTATGTATTTTTCTTTATTTCAATAACAAATACTTTCGATTCCTATTTTAAGCTCATTTTTATCATAAATATTATTCTACATATATTGCTATAATATCTCTTAAGAATTTATAAACTCAAGAAGTTACTATTTTGATTCTTTAAATAAATATTCTATTATTTTCTCATTCATTATATTTAATAATGCTTATTATCATCTTATTTAATATTTAATGCTTTTAATAAATCTGAATATTTCCAGACAAAAAAGAACATTAGTTAAACAAAATTAGCATTATAAAGCTGATACATTAATATCAAAATAATAATCTATTAGAAAAATAATTAAACTTAAAATTTACTAATATGATTACATAGATAGGTTTATATTATCTTTTTATTAAGAATAAAAATAAAGATTATATAGGAAAAAGTTATATACTATTTTCAATTGCTGCACAATAAGGAAATTAATTAGCAATTTTTTATTAAAACTGGATGGACTCTTAAAAATTAATGCCATTTAATCCAATTTACATAAAAAATTTCATAAAATATAAAAAGAACGAAAAATTATCGGAAAATTCTAATTTAAAAAAAGTTAATTAATTATCTTCAAAAAATATAGAAGTTATGAATTATTGGTATGTTACCAAAGATAAATAAAGTAATCTTTCTTATAGTCAATTTTCTAAAGATTTAATTGTTTAAGTTAATTAAATAAGAAAATTGAAAATTAAAGATCTAAAGCAATGCTCTTTTGTTTTTAATCAATTAAATAACACTTTGGATACATTCTTATAGAAGAATCCTAATTATGAGTATTATAATATTAATGATGTTTATTATATTGATTATGTTATTTTCTTTTAGAAACCAATTGGATAATAAGTAGGTACAATGAAAGAATAAAATCTTATAAATGAAGATTAAGCATTTAATACTGGATATTTTGAAAACTTTTATCATAAAGTTTATAAAAAATAAAAAGCTTAGTCAAATATTATCAAACAGCTTTAAATGTGTAAAAGTTATAAATGCAAAGCGAAACTAGCCTTTATTTATACTTTTAACAAAGAATATTAAAACCATGAAATCGCCTTTGAATTTATTAAATAAGGAGTTTTATTACATTAATATGATTTTTACTTTCTTTATGGATATTATCTTTATCATGGCATACTTATAGAGTAGAATTAATAAGCCGCCATAGCTGCTTTTAAAGGTAACATTAAAAGTTTCTTCAGATTTTGGAGATATTAATGCTTAGTATATTTGGTCAATGTTACTAATATAGGGCTAATATGGAGTAATTTAACGATTTAATGAAGGATATAAAATGCTTTAAGAATGTGCTAAAAAGGGTCATTTTTATGCAATCAAAACATATGGTAAAATAAATAGCAATTTTTCTATACAGTGGATTAAAACATCAAAGTTGTAAATTGGCATTAGAAATTTTGTTGAAACTGTCTTCTAATGTGATTAGTAATAATTTAAAATAAGAACTAAATAGATAAATAAATTTAAGGAATTTCAATTAAGCAATGATGCTTAACTCATTACTATTAAGTACTTCAAAAATAGGAGTTTATTATCAAAACTTTACTTTTTTATATCATTTGAATAAATCTAAAAAAACTGCTTATTAGATTTATAAAGACTTGTTCAATTCTTTAAATAAAAGTAAATTAGTAAAAAGTTTGCTAGGTTTTTATGAGATTTAGGTTTAAACAGAGGAATAAAAACTTAATTTGTTTATTTCTTATTAAAAAACATATTTTTAAATGATAATTAAGAACTTTATAAATTAAAACAAATATGTTAATAAAAATATATACAAATATTAATATGGAAAATATAGAAGAATTGTTTATAGTAAATAATTTAATTATAAAAATTTTACTCTTTGATTAATTTATATAAAGAATAAAATTATAAAAAATAAAATTAATAATAATACAGATTATGATAAAGCCATTTCTATGTGTCAGTAGTTTATATCTGATATTGAGGAATAAAAAGAAAACTTTAATCCTAAACAACTTTATTAAGTAATAAAGGCAGAATTTTTGTTTATTTATTCAACTTTAGTATAAATCAAAGGAAGATAATATAGCTTAAATCATGCTAGTTTATATAATAGTTTAATTGATTAAGCAATACAGCTAAAAACAAAAAAACAACCAGTTTACATTCTGTATAAAATTTTATCAAATTTAAAGTTAATTTATTCACAAGTTCCTTAATTTGCTCTGAATAATATAATATTA
>JACCDV010556952.1_pt1 | contig 13440 bp, 10 predicted proteins | sample 7446131 | NCBI WGS metagenome assembly JACCDV01 (sample SAMN15323448, study PRJNA562643) | freshwater metagenome | isolation source: river surface water | place: USA:Blue River Watershed | collected 2017-08-17 | reverse complement strand
TTGTCGTTGTTCAGCAATGCGTTGTCCGTGATGAAGAACTCTGGCCCAGTGATTAGCTCCATGAACACCATGCCAATCAATGACGAATTGATCACGGATGTGTTGGAGGAGTTGTGGGCGGTGGTAGAGCATGGGTTAAGTATGGCTGAACACTATTGTCATTTCAGGTGGAAGAATTTCTTATTCTTTTTAGCTCGCAGAATTTTCTAAAACAATTGAGATTGATCCTTAAACTTTTTTTTAGTTTCAATTTTTCGAAAGTCAAACTTATCCACCGCCTGCAAGATACAAGTAGAAAAGTCATATGTACCATCATCTAGAATCACAAGCACCTCTATCTCTTGATTAATTTTTTGCTTACATTTCGCATCAAGATAAACATCTTTTATCAATAAAGGCTCCTTGTGGGCCATTCTAAATTTCAATAAATTCAAATCAGATCCATCATGAGCAAGGCCAGTAAAAAAAGAAAAAGACTTATCACTTGATGGCGTAGTAACCAGCTCTGATATTAGATGCCAATCACTATTAGAAATTTTAAGACTCTCCCTCTTTTTCAAATAAGTCATTACAAGGCACTCATGTTTTGGCCATGGCTTACCTAGCGCCTCAAATAAGACCTTGCCTCCATTACTCGACTGAAAAAAATAAACTTTTTGGCCACAGCACTTGCATTGGTAATTTGGCATTATTTTGATACCTAAATTACGATTCATCGTGAGATTTGCAAGCTCTATAAATTCTTTATCAAGCTTGGGATCATAGGAATCAGCGTACCCCATTAAGCCATCAGTGCCCCAACCACATAAACAATGACGGGGATGATTAAAGGCATTACACATTTAAGGAATCTCCAGAGAAATTTCAAAAAATCAAGCTCAACTTTACGATAGATCTAATATAGTCTTCGCTAATGATATTGATTTACTCAAACACAATGCTGCCGCCATAAATTAATAGAAGTAAAAACCCTTTTTCTTAATAATTCTATTGAATATCAGCTGGTTAACAACTTAATCAACACCTCTTAATGTTTGTTAAATTATTGACAAACAATTTTAATGTTTGCTATTATTTTGACAAACAAACTTACATACAATTATGTCAAATATAGCCGATCATCACTTCACATTCCCCGCTATTCGGGGTATTCAAGCTGGCCGAGAATACTATGTGTCTATGTGCCCTCTGGGACTCGTACATAAAATCTTCAAGTTTGATGAGGAAGAACTTAGCGCAGAATTAAGGGCTCAGAGAATACTCAACAAAACCAGAGTGCCTGAGATAGCAAGATATATCACTACAAATCCTGATAACTACGTTTTTTCAGCTATTACAGCCTCAATTGATGGAGAGGTCAAATTTACTACTGCCAGTAATTCTCCAGAAATGATGAGAAATGGTCTATTGAAAATAGACATGAACTCAAAAATCATAGTCAACGATGGTCAACATAGGCGCGCTGCCATTGAAATGGCAATTAAAGAAGATGTTTCATTGGCTAGCGAGACGATTGCCGTTGTATTTTTCATAGATCGTGGGCTTGAGCGCAGCCAACAAATGTTTGCTGATCTTAATAGACATGCCATCAGACCAAGCAGATCCCTTGGTCTACTTTATGACCATAGAAATGATTTATCTAAAATTGCAAAATTTGTTGCTCTAGAAGCTCAAGCCTTCAAAGGTCTTGTTGAAATGGAGCGAAGCACTCTTTCAGAGAGATCTAAAAAATTATTTACTCTGAGCGCCATATACACCGGTTGCCATGCTCTACTGGATGCTCGTCAACTTGAGGATCAAGAAGGTGCAGCAAAATTATGTATTTCATTCTGGGATGAGGTATCAAAATATATGCCAGAGTGGGAGCTTGTAAGAAAAAGTAGGCTAACCGCGGGTGAAATTAGAAAAGACTTTATTCACTCTCACGGTATTGCACTTCAATCAATAGCAATAGTTGGAAGCCAACTACTAAATGAACATCCTAAAGACTGGAAGAAAAAATTAAGCTCAATTAAAAATATTGATTGGAGCCGTAATAATAAAAACCTATGGGAAGGTCGAGCACTTGTAGGTGGTCGGGTATCAAAAACATCTAGCAACGTTGCATTAACTACAAATCTAATAAAACAACAGATTGGCTTAACGCTCTCACCTGAAGAAAAGCGCATGGAGCAAGCTTACAAGCGGGGTTAAATATGGAAGAAAATAAGATTAACTATTTTGAAAATTATAAAAAATCATCATTTGATGAAAATGGAATCGATAGTGAAGTCGAACTAATTAAATCTCAAATAAAAGAACTATACCTAAGCGATTCATTGCCATGGGTTATCGGCTATAGCGGCGGTAAAGATTCAACAGCCTGCCTACAGCTTATTTGGTATGCAATAAAGGAATTACCTTCAGAAAAAAGAGGGAAAACCATTCACGTAATCAGTACAGACACCTTAGTCGAAAACCCGGTAGTTGCTATGTGGGTTGAAGTTTCACTCGAAAAGATGAGGCTTACCGCCATCCAAGAGGGCATGCCAATCGAACCCAAAAGACTTACCCCGGATTTAGCTGATAGATTTTGGGTAAATTTAATTGGCAGAGGCTACCCAGCACCAAGACCTATGTTTAGATGGTGCACTAGCCGACTAAAAATAAATCCCTCAAATAATTTCATCACAGACATAGTGGCCAAGAATGGTGAAGCCATCTTAGTTCTAGGCACCAGAAAAGCTGAAAGCATTAGCCGTAAGCGCAGCATCGAGGCTCACGAAGGTTCAACAAGAGACCTATTAAGCAGAAATGGCAATAAAAAACTAGATCGAGTTTGGATTTACCCCCCAATTGTCAATTGGTCTAATGATGATGTTTGGGAGTACTTGGTCACATATCCAAACCCCTGGGATTATGAAAATAAGCAACTACTGAATATGTACAGAGGAGCAACTGAAGACAATGAGTGCCCTTTAGTTGTTGACACATCTACTCCTAGCTGCGGGGATAGTCGATTTGGTTGTTTTGTTTGTACGCTTGTAGACAAAGATAAATCAATGCAAGCAATGATAAAAAACGATGATGAGAAAAAATGGATGACCCCGCTAGCAGAATTTAGAGATGAATATCTAAACACTACTGACGACTTTCCTAAAAGAGACTTTAGGCGGATGAACGGCAACTTATCTTTAATGGAAGATAAAGAGACAAAATTACCTAAATTAGTCCATGGCCCATACCTTCAGAGTTATAGAGAGAAAATGCTTCACGCCCTCTTAATAGCCCAGGAAAAAGTTCAAGGAAGCGGTGTGAGAGGTACAGAAAAATTTGAGTTAGTTTCAATAGAGGATCTTGAAGAAATCAGAAGAATTTGGGTCAAAGAAAAAAATGAAATTGAAGACCGAGTTCCAGAAATTTACAAAGAAGCCACTAAAAAAGACTACCCTGCAGGAAAAATTGATGAAGGACAACTATTTAAACCTGACGACATACGCTTACTTAAAGAAATTTCAGCAAAAGATGGCTCATCAGATGACCTCCATTACCAATTAGTTAGAAATCTATTGAATATTGAAAGAAGTTATTCTTCAGCATCTCGAAGAACTGGCATCTATGAAACACTCGAGAAGACCCTGGTGAATGGCGCATTTGAAAATGAATCAGAGGCACTTGAGTTTGCCAAGTTAAGAGCCGAAAGAGTAGAAGACGCCGAAGAAGAGATGCAGCGGATAGTTGATCCGAATGGGATGTACCAAATTACAGAAGAAATAGATGATAAATCGGGAGATTTAGCTTGATATTAGATGAAATAACATTAACTAATTTTGGCATCTACAAAGGGGAACATAAAGTTTCACTAACTCCAAAATCTAAAAAACCAATTATCCTTTTTGGCGCTTATAACGGTTCTGGAAAAACAACTTTTTTGGAAGCTTTACAGCTAGTACTTTATGGAAAGTCTGCTAAAACTGCTGGCAGAGGAAGGCTGGCATATGATGAATACCTTGAATCTCTGATCAACAGAGATACCCCCAAAAAGCAAGGTGCTGGTTTAAGCCTTAAATTTCGAACAAGGCATGAAGGTAAAGAAGAATTTCTGGAGATCACTAGAACTTGGTTTGAATCCGGAAATAACATCAAAGAAAATTTCCAAGTAATAAGAAACAACACATTAGACTCAATTTCATCAGAAAGATGGGGGGAATTTGTCGAAGAGATCATGCCATCCCAGATATCAGAATTATTTTTCTTTGATGGTGAAAAAATTGAAGGGCTAGCTGATCCAGCTCGATCATCTTCATTATTAAGAACGGGGATTTACTCCTTACTTGGCATTAATTCAATTGATAATTTAATGAAAAGTCTTACTCAAATTGAAAAGAAGAAGACGCTTGAATTAGCGAAGTCTTCAGAAAAAGCTGACATAGAAAAGGAAGAGGCAATAGCAAAACAGTTAACCATTAAATATGAAAGTAATAATCAAGATATTGCGAACCTAAATAATCAAATTGATCAAGCAATTAGAAATAAAGAATTGATTGAAGGTCAAATGAAAATATCAGGCGCTGACCTTTTAAAAAATCGGCATGTTTTAGAAAATCAACTAGCGGACCTGAATGAAAAGAAAAGATTTCTTAATGCTGAGCTAATTAATATTTCAAGCGGCCTCGCCCCGCTAATAGTCGTTCAAGACATTCTTGAGAACTTACGCTCTGACGTTAAAAACTCATCCGGCCATAATCTCAAGACACTCTCTCTTGTTAATAGTGAATTTAAACTTCTTTTATCAAGAATTACAAATAGTAAGTTATCGACTGAAAGCCTTGTTAGCCTTGAGTCCACAATTAGAAACAGGCTAGATGAAATTAATAAAGAAGTTAATGGATCACCTTTTGATGTGGATTTATCTGAAATTCCTAACATTGAAGAATTAGATGATTTAAAAAAAATTATTAAGGACAAAATTAAGGACTCCGAGGATTTTGATGATGAAATTGAATTAATTAGCAAAAGCCTTTTAGCGGTTCCTAATGAAGAAAAGGTCAAAGATATAGTTTTCGAACTCAATAATGTTCAAAATACCTTAATCAAATTAGAGGTTAAGCGCGATTTACTGCTTGAAAATGAGCGAGCCATTACAGAAGAGTTAACAAAAGTTGGCAAGTCAATATCATCAAAATTAGCTGCAATAGCTGAACAAGAAACTGAATCAGAAATTAACTCGAGAGTCATATCACACATTAAAAAGTCAAAAAATACTCTGGAGAAATTTAAAGCATCGCTTATTTCTAAACATATTCACACACTAAGTGATGAAATAACTGACTGTTTTAGGCTTCTTCACAGAAAACAAAAATTTGACCTCAAATTCTCAATCAATTCAGATAATTTCACTTTATCTATTAATAAACCAAATAATTTACCCGTTTCTGCAAATACGCTATCTGCTGGGGAGCGCCAATTGCTTGCGGTTGCCATATTGTGGGCACTTGCAAAATCATCAGGTAAAACATTACCCACAGTAATCGATACACCGTTGGGAAGACTAGATGGACCGCATAGACAAAAATTGATTAAAAACTACTTTCCTAAAGCCAGTAGCCAAGTTTTAATTTTTTCTACGGATGAAGAGGTAACAAAAGAGCATTATGAATCTCTAAAACCACATATAGCTGCAGAATATAAGATCAACTACCTTGAGGAAACTGAATCTTCCTCTTTTGAAGAAGGCTATTTTTAAATGATTGAAACTGTAAAAGTATCTGAAAAAGCAAGAATTCAGCTAATCACTCTTAAGAAGAGAACAGGCATCCAAAATTGGAACGTACTTTGTCGATGGGCATTTTGCCTGTCTTTAAAAGAAGAAACCCCATTACCAAATGAGACAATCGTAACTGATAGTTCAGTTGAAATGACTTGGCGAACTTTTACAGGGGGCGATGAGAGCTTATATTTAAATTTGCTTATGTACAGAGCAAAAAAAGATCAAATAAAAATTGAAAAAGATGAATTAAATAATTACTTTAAATTACACCTTCATCGAGGTATATCCTATTTAAACAACATACCATCAAATTCAATACAAACTTTTTTAGGAATCGCTCTTTTAAAATAACTTAGCTATCTTGTAATTGGGATACCTCTTACTGAAAAATCATCTGTATAAGCATCTTCAGAGAGTGAGAGCTGGCGCGCAGCAACTGCCAATCCGGCAGCAACACTTTGGAGCGCAGAAATTCTATTAATAATTGTTCCATTCGGCACAAAGGCTTGAATCGAATTTACTAAGGAGGTACATTTAGCCATTCCCCCCGTTAAAAATACTCTGTAACCAGACTTTGCTCCTAAAAATTCATCAAGCGCGGCTTTAATGTTTCTTTTAATACCATTCAATTCATTTTCATAGATAGCCGAAAGCTCTGATCTATTTACTGTTACATAAAAGGGATCGCTAAAAAAATCAAATTGCGCAACATATGATTCCATTTCGCTAAGTTCTTTTTTTGCCTCCTCAGCAACCAAAAGAACTTCATGCTGAAGTTGCATTTGAAATAACTGATAAAGCCGCTGCATCTCAATAGGCTCCTCGACTTTGGATATATAACTATATAAATCGACTCCAACCTTTCTAAATGCAGCTTGCTTATGTATGTCTCTAGTACTTAATGCATCCATTACAAAATGATTAGGCACAGCTCTACCATCTATCATTTTGGAATTTGCACCAAAATAAGGTGCAAATTTTTTCTTGGCAAGACTTTCATCGAAATCATTACCACCTATTCGCTCCCCGACCGCACCTAAAACATTTAACTTCTCCATTGCATTATTATTAACATCCAGAAGAATAATATCTGTTGTGCCGCCTCCAACATCAATAACTAATGCCGGAGCATCCGAATCAAACATTGTTTTTGATATAACCAATGATGCCGCCATCGGCTCAACCACAAAGCGCACATCAATAAAACCCGCTAGTCTAGCGGCCTGACGCATTATGTGTATAGCTTGATTATTGTCATTATTGGTTTGTGAGCCCATGTAGTTAACAGGACGACCAATAACCACACCCATGAACTCTTTGTTTAAGTAGGATTCTGCTCTAACTTTAATCTCAGTCAAAATTAAGGTGACAGTTCGAATAAAAAGTTCCACATGAGCGTCGGCTAATTTAATACCCAAAAAAGCCTTGGGAGACCTCATAAAAAATCCACTCATAGGATCATTTTTATATTGATCAATTGCCTCCTGTCCAAAATACTTTATAGCATCCGGATCATTTAATGCAGTAAAAAAAGTTTGTGAATTATTTAATTCAGACTCATCATCAATTAACTGTTGATCCATTTGCGCTTTAACTTCCCGCTGAATCACCACCAATTCTTTAATTGGCTGTATCGCATTTTTAAGTTTTATCTCTTGCTCTCGGACTTTCGTCTCTTCAAAAATCTTTAAGGTATGAGAATAGTCGTTAACATCGCGCTCGTATTTTTCGAGCGCTTTAGCATATCTAAAATCATTTAAATAATCATAACGCTCAGGCGGCTCTTTTAAACGCGGGCGATTAACCTGTCTAAAATCGTCTAGCTGCTTTTGAATTAATACAAGTTGTTCAGCATATCTACTTTTATCTTTAATTAAGCTAGCTTCAACACGCCTATCGTATTCATCCTTGTTAAAAGACAGCCGTTCCCTATTTTTAATTTTTAAAAAAATTGCGGATGGCATCTCAAAACTTTTACCCTCTAGCGGGACAAGTTGAAGCTTCTTATTAAGGTCTACTATCCCAGCTAAAGAATTTGTTGTACCAAAATCGACACCTAGATATTCCATTTACTCTCGCAAAAAGTACGCATTAAAAAATATCAATATCAAGATCTCTTATACCGTCTTGACGATTAGCTATCAAATCTTGCGTAAACAAATAAGGAGAGTCCAAACTTCTAGTAACTAATCTCTCATTTAATAATTCCAGCCCGCCTGCTACATACCTCTGAAAAATTGATATCGCTTTATCTTCGCCTTCTTTATTCCTGAAGTAATCAACATTAGGCTCTTCATCAGAAAGCATAGGAATAAGGTACAAGTATATGCCAAGACTTTGAGAGTTAAATGTTGAAAGGTTAATTTCATTTGTTTCACCAGATAAATCTACGGCATATTTTTCTCTAATACCTAAACACGCAGCCATAACAATTACTTCAACATTAAATTTATAGAGTGATTGCGGATTATCACTATCACCAGTGCCATTTTGCAAATATCCGACTACACGATCGTACTTTTTTGGCCAATAAATTGTGTGGTCAAAAGAAAATAAACCTCTTTGATCAAAGATACTACTCATAATTTAATCTCTTTAATTATTGTTTCGTCACGAACGCCATACTCGTTTAGCGAATACATTTTTTCTGAAATCTCAATATTTTTAGATGCAGCCCTCATTTCTCCTTTAGCCCGAGAAATAAGTAAATACATTTTGCCGATTCTTTCACTTAAAATACCGGATAGCTCCTCGCCCCATTTGCCACTATCAAAAAGGAAGATTAATTGACTTGCTAGATCAGATAAATTTATAGTAACAGCAGCTCGATAGCCTGGGTCAACCACTGAAAAAGGGGCATCGAACATTAGCGGAGCGATTATTGGTTCAGAAATCCAATTAACTTTACTTATTTTTGTTCGCTGACCAGCCATACCTACAATAGCTGCAATTACAGCAAACTTCAGCAAATTAGATTCCCCAGTGCTCAATGAGACCGGCTTACCATCTACATCGTAAGTTCGAACAGCATATGAATCAGAATCAACGCTAGCACTGTAATTTTTTGTTAAGTATGTTTCGAAGACACCTGAGATTTCCTTATTTAGAGCATCAAGCACCTCAGCTTCTTGTCGATTAAATTCAGCAACCACATATCGTAGCAATTTGGAAACTTTCTCTCTTTCAGAGCGCAAATGAGTGGAAAGATTTTGCTGTGCCAAGATTACATCTTGCCTTGCTTTTAGCGCGCTTATTTCCCTGTTGTTATCTTCAATACTTCTTTTACGATAACCAACTTCTCTTTCGGCATCCCTTATTTTTGCTTCTGCTCGACCAAGTTCTTCTTTAATTTTACGAACCTCATCGATTTTTATACCCAATATTTCCTCGTCTGCTTTTCTAATAATCATTTCCTGCTGATTAATAGCTTCCTCGCAAAGATTAATTTCAGATACCAATTTACTCAGCTCTGCCTGGTAATCATCTGCATCCTTTTTATACTGTCCAATCTCAGAACGAAATGCAAATATCTTCTGCATTAGTTGACCGGTTGATGCTCTATCCAACATTTTATCCAAGCATTTATCCCTATGACTACCTGGAAGAACCTCTTCACCACATATGCACCTTTGTGTATATTTAATTTGCTCAATTAATTTTGTACCAAAAGGTTCAGGCAATGTTTGGTCCTCTTCCTTTTGATTTAGTTGATTAATTAGGAGGCCCAATCTCTCATTAAGAATTACTTTGGGCAAATTTTTTATTAAAAAATTATTTCTGACTTTGGTTTTTTGAGCTAACCTTAGCTTTTCTTCAGCCAACCTAGTTACTGCAATTTTTCTTCTATTTTGAATAGGTTCCGCTTGCGCATAATTCAATAAGCGGCTTTCATAGTCTGTTTTCTTGGTTTCCTCGGTATGAATTGTGCCTTTCAAGAGCTCAACATATTCATTAAGCCTAACTTGCTCCGAATCTAAATTGTCAAGTTTTTCAGTGATGGCATCTAGCTCCTCACTTTTTACTGCACGACTTTCTTCTTTTCGATAATCATTTTCAAGCTTAGCTAGCATATTTTTAAGCGTTACAAGCGAGGAAAATCCAAAAGTTTTATGTATCTGTTTCTTAAAATCTGAATCGCCATCTAGATGGAGCGCTCCTATAGCCTCACCATCAAAGAAAAACCAGCTAGCTAGTTTTTGTGGCATTAATTGCTGAACCATTGCCTCTGCAAAATTTGCGCTAATTGGCTCGAGGTTTCCGCTATTTTCCTCATACTTGGACATCTTTATTTCACTGGTTCGAGAACCTTTTCTTAAAATTCTTTCAAGACTATAGGTAGTTTTATCATTTGAAAAAGAAATTTCAACAGAGCAAGACTTAATATTCTCATCCAAAGCTGATCTATTAATAATTTCATCGGAGCTATCAAATTGCTTTGAAAAAATACCTGTGAATGCCCAATATACAGCGTTCAACAATGTAGTCTTACCCGCTCCGTTTTCTCCTATAAAGATAGTTACGGGTTTATTTTCATCAATTGAGAAATTAATGGTGTGCTCACCATAAAAGGTGCGGAAATTTTTGATAGTAATACTATTTATATGCATTCTAGAATTTCTCTTTAGCTATTGTTTCTCTAATTTCAGCTTTCAAAATTTTACCTTTAGGACTATCTACCACAAAGTCAGGCTCCGAGGCTTCCACCACTTTTATTTTCCTCAATAAAGTTTGTGTTAATTTTTGCAGAAGAACACTTTCGTTCTCATTACTTTTACTTGAATTATTCATCCTAAATCCTATTTAAAATATCTTCACATTCAACTTTATTCAATGCGTCTTCAGAAAACATTTTCGCCCTCTTCATTTCACGCCCATATAACATCTCAAGTTCTTTATTGGTCAATCGAGGGCCGACTAAAATAAAGTCGTAGAGCTCAGCAACCTCTTTTCCTGGAGACTTGCGAAGAACTCTACCTCGACGCTGAATCCCTTGACGCTCAAATCTTTGACTCGCCAAGATAAACGCTTTTCTACAATCTGGAATATCTATACCTTCATCTAATATTCTCATAGAAGCAATAGCATCGATATGTTGGGTTTTTAAATTTTCTATTAGAGCCTTTCTTTGATTGGGCGTTTCCAATGATGTAATTCGCCCTACCCTCCAATTTAATTTATTTAATAACATAGTTAATGAGTCAATTTGTCTTACTTTCTGCCCATCTATCTCAACATATCCTTCTCCACAATAAAACAATGACAAAGATTTACTTGGCACTCCCTTGAGAATCTCTTCTAACTTAACTAATTTACCAACCATAGTCTCCAGCAATCTATCGAGCTCTCCATAATTATCAAAATCATCCTTTTTTGTTAGTTTCTTAAAAGTTTCAAGATACTTATTTGCCTCATCTTCAGTAAACTCAACCAATATAGGATGATATTTGTACTGACATAAATAGCCTTGTTTTATTGCTTCACTCAATGTGAACTCAAAAGCAATGTCGCCAAAATATCTCTCTAAAAACTTTTGCTCATCTGACTCATATGGCGTAGCTGACAAACCCAAACGAAAACGGAATGAATTCGGCAAATAATCAATTTGATGCTCTTTATTAAAATGATGGCATTCATCTACAATTAACATCCTATTGCCCGAATTATTGGCAATCCTTTTCAAAATACCCTGAAATCTATCTTCCCTAAAAGTTTTATTAACGCAAACTAGCACTGGAAATTTGGTACTTGAATGGACATTACCGCAATGCGCTTGAACTATATTTTCAACCCGACTACCCCAACCATCTTGGGATTCAAATACTGAAATTGTAGGGATCTGCTTATCATTAAGCTCCCGTACCCACTGCCTAGCTAATTCCTGATATGGGACAGTTATCACTGCCAAGCCACGCTCAGCCTTATCTAGAAAACGTTGTAAAGCTTCTATAGCAGTTTTAGTTTTACCAGTACCTGTAGCCATCGCCAAGATACCCTTATAACCTTGTTCTTTCCATGCATTTAAAGCCTGCTCTTGATAAGGTCTTAAGTTTACGCCCGCTATAGGCGCCTCAGGTTCTGGCTCTGGAGTATCTATTGGCGGCCTAAATATTGGCTTTGGAGGCCTTGGTCGCTCAGACGGTGATAATTTCTTGATCTTCTCTAAAGCTTCGCTACTTAAATCATATACTTCAATATGTGGATTTTTTCTATTCCAGTCAGTATCCACATCAGCAACTAAATTAGCTGTCCGCTTTCTATCTTCATCCATCCAGCCCTTGAATACTTGAGCACTCTCAGTATTGTATTGATAGGCTGAGTCACTCTCGTTTATGGAGCCTTCAAATGCGACAACTGCATCATCTTTAAATACAAAGTAACCGACTTTTACATGATATAAATTTCTATCATCAACTTCTTCCTGCAAATCAGATGTATTTTTAGGAATCGCAAATCTAAATTCCAGCCTACCTGTAGCAATTAAATATGCCAGTAGTTGAGAGCGGTAATCTCGCCTATCACTGTCCATTCCAAAACCCACTGCGGTAAGTACAATTTTGTCCGCTAATTCTCTTACAGTTTTTTTTCGCTGATCTTCAGTAACATTACCTTTTAATATATTCACGAAGTGTTTATCACTAATTACCGGGCTACAAATAATTTCAATCTTGACGTTATCGCTGATTACATGATCCATCGCAGCAGCCCATGACATTAATGCACTACTACTAAAGTATGCTGTGCCACGGCGATATAACTTACACTCAGATAAACAAGTCCCAATGAGGTCCCGGCCAATATTGTCGTAACCGTTCTTATATCTGTCTTTTAGATTTTGAATTAACTTGCTTGGCATTTGGGCCTAATTTATATTTACTATATTTAATATATTTATCGATTTTAGGACAAAAAGCTCTCTTTTCAGAATACTATTTAACAAGGATATTTGGTGAATGGCTCAGATTTTGAGCCATTAATTCATTAAAGTGTCCAATATGAGAATTTCCCGTTCAAAAGTAGACCTATTTATTGAGTGCCCTTTGTGCTTTTGGCTTGATCAGAAAGCCAAGATCAAGCGCCCCTCTGGTCCACCATTCAGTTTGAACGTGGCTGTGGACCATCTTTTTAAGAATGAATTTGATTTATCTAGGGGTAAAGGTGTTCCAGCAAGATTAGCAAGGGAAGGTCTGAGCTTTACTCCAGCTGCACACCCGAAATTAGATCAATGGCGTGAGAACTTCAAAGGGGTTACTCGACAGTTTGGTGATATTGAGTTTTTTGGTGCCATTGATGATCTGTGGGTAGATATGTTTGGGGTTCACTATGTGGTGGATTACAAGGCAACCAGTAAAGCTGATGAGGTGAGCTTAGATGCTGATTGGCAGATCTCTTATAAGAGACAGATAGAGTTTTATCAGTGGTTATTGCGAGGCAATGATTTACAAGTTTCTGATCAGGCTTGGTTCGTGTATACCAACGGCATCAAGGATGACTCTCCATTCAATGATGTTTTAAGATTTAAAACAAAGCTAATATCTTATGACGGTAATGGTTCATGGATTGAACCAACCTTGAAATCTTTAATTGCTTGTTTAAACAGTGATACGCCTCCTGAATGCAAAGAGACTTGTGCCTATTGCCAATTTATCAAAAAGCGCAGTCCCGCTAAGAGTTCATTTGGTTTTGAGCCAAGA
>JACCDV010065785.1_pt1 | contig 13441 bp, 19 predicted proteins | sample 7446131 | NCBI WGS metagenome assembly JACCDV01 (sample SAMN15323448, study PRJNA562643) | freshwater metagenome | isolation source: river surface water | place: USA:Blue River Watershed | collected 2017-08-17 | reverse complement strand
CTTTTTCGACCTTGATCTGCATGTCCAGCTTGCCGCCTTGCGACAGGTTGGCAATGACGTGCTCGGGGTTGATGATTTCAACGTCGTGCGGCGTCTGGATGTCGGCAGCCGTCACGGCGCCTTCACCGTCCTTGCGCAGGCTCAGGGTCACTTCGTCACGGTTGTGCAGCTTGAAGACCACGCCCTTGAGGTTCAGCAGGATGTTGACCACATCTTCCTGGACGCCGTCAATCGACGAGTATTCGTGCACCACACCCGCGATGGTGACTTCGGTTGCTGAATAGCCGACCATGGAGGACAGCAGGACGCGGCGCAGGGCGTTGCCCAGCGTGTGACCATAGCCACGCTCGAAAGGCTCGAGGGTGACCTTGGCACGGCTGGCGGCCAGTTGCTCGACCTGGATGGCTTTGGGTTTCAGCAGATTGGTTTGCATTCAGACTTCCTCTCAATACCCCCGGCTCGTTACACCGGTAAGGCTGATGAAGCACCCGAAGCCACCCTGCAGGCGGCCCGGGAACGAAGGGAACAACTCGTGATCAGCGCGAGTAGAGTTCGACGATCAGCGATTCGTTGATGTCGGCGCCGAATTCGTCGCGATCAGGCACTTTCTTGAAGGTGCCTTCGGCCTTGTCGGCATTGACTTCCACCCAGGCAGGCATGCCCACTTGGGCAGCCAGTTGCAGGGCTTCGACCACGCGGTTCTGCTTTTTGGACTTTTCGCGAACAGCGATCACGTCACCGGCCTTGACCAGGTAAGACGGGATGTTCACGGACTGACCGTTCACCGTGATGGCCTTGTGGGACACCAGCTGACGTGCTTCGGCACGCGTGGAGCCAAAGCCCATGCGGTAGACCACGTTGTCCAGGCGGCACTCGAGCAGGGACAGCAGGTTGGAGCCGGTGTTGCCTTTGCGGCGATCGGCTTCGGCAAAGTAACGGCGGAATTGCTTTTCCAGCACGCCGTACATGCGCTTGACCTTCTGCTTTTCACGCAGCTGCAAGCCGAAGTCGGAAGTGCGCTGACCAGAGGTGCGGCCATGCTGACCGGGCTTGGTGTCGAATTTGGCCTTGTCCGCGATGGAGCGACGGGCGCTCTTGAGGAACAGGTCGGTGCCTTCACGGCGGGAGAGTTTGGCCTTGGGGCCGAGGTAACGTGCCACTTGGATTTCCTTTTATTAAACTGCCGCACTCCTAAAAATGCGGGAGCCAGGCGATGCAAGCATGGCCTGGCGGTGGGCTTGAAAAAAGCTTAGATACGACGGCGCTTTTGCGGGCGGCAGCCGTTGTGCGGCACCGGCGTCACATCGGAGATCGAAGTGATGCGGATGCCCAGGGCACCCAGAGCGCGCACGGACGACTCGCGGCCAGGACCGGGGCCCTTGATCTCGACGTCGAGGTTCTTGATGCCTTGTTCCATCGCAGCGCGACCGGCCACTTCAGAAGCCACCTGGGCAGCAAAAGGCGTCGACTTGCGCGAACCCTTGAAGCCCTGGCCACCGGAAGATGCCCACGACAGGGCGTTGCCCTGGCGGTCGGTGATGGTGATGATGGTGTTGTTGAACGAAGCGTGGACGTGAGCGATACCGTCGGCAATGTTCTTGCGGACTTTCTTGCGCACGCGCTGGGCTGCGTTGCTGGAAGGTTGTTTAGCCATAATGTTCTCTTCTCAATCCGGCTTATTTCTTCAGTGCGGCTGCGCCCTTGCGCGGACCCTTGCGGGTACGGGCATTGGTGCGAGTGCGCTGACCACGCATCGGCAGGCCACGACGGTGACGGAAACCACGGTAGCAGCCGATGTCCATCAGGCGCTTGATGTTCATCGTGGTTTCACGGCGCAGATCACCTTCGATCGTGAAGGCTGCGATCTGGTCGCGGATTTTTTCCAGATCGGCGTCGGTCAGATCCTTCACCTTCTTGGAATATGCAATGCCGCAGGCTTCGCAAATCTTGCGTGCGCGGGTGCGACCGATGCCGAAGATGGCGGTCAGGCCAATTTCAGCATGTTTGTGCGGCGGAATGTTGATGCCAGCGATACGTGCCATTTTCGTCCTCTAAAACTTGTGCAATCAGCCTTGACGCTGCTTGTGACGCGGATCTGTGCAGATCACGCGAACAACGCCCTTGCGGCGAATGATTTTGCAGTTGCGGCAGATTTTCTTGACCGAAGCCGAAACTCTCATGGTTCTTCTCCTAAAACTCTTGCATTCGTTCCGGCTTACTTAGCCCGGAACACAATTCTTGCCCTGCTCAAATCGTAGGGCGTCAATTCCACAGTGACCTTGTCTCCCGGCAGGATTCGGATGTAGTGCATCCGCATCTTTCCGGAAATATGACCCAGGACAATATGACCGTTTTCAAGCTTCACTCGAAAGGTGGCGTTGGGCAGGTTCTCCACCACTTCGCCTTGCATCTGGATGACATCGTCTTTCGCCATCGGTTCGCTTAGCCATTGAGTGTCGTCTTGAAATTCGCTTTCTTCAGAAGCGACTCATATTGTTGGGACATCAGATAGTTCTGTACCTGGGCCATGAAATCCATCGTGACCACCACAATGATCAGCAGGGATGTGCCGCCAAAGTAAAACGGAACATTGTATTTCAGGATCAGGAATTCGGGCAGCAAACACACAAAGGTGATGTAAGCGGCACCGACCAGCGTCAAACGCAGCAGGATCTTGTCGATGTAGCGTGCAGTCTGATCACCCGGACGGATACCCGGAATGAATGCACCGCTCTTCTTGAGGTTGTCTGCTGTTTCACGGCTGTTGAACACCAGGGCCGTGTAGAAGAAACAGAAGAAGACGATGGCTGCTGCATAGAACATCACATAGACCGGTTGGCCCGGGCTCAGTGCAGAGGCCACATCCTTGAAGAAGAGCACCACAGGATTGGTGGTTTCGCCGGAGCTGAACCAATTGATCACGGTGGCAGGCAACAGGATGATCGACGAAGCGAAGATCGGAGGAATCACACCTGCCATGTTCAGCTTGAGGGGCAAATGGGATGACTGACCGCCATACACCTTGTTGCCCACCTGACGGCGTGCGTAATTGACCAGAATCTTGCGCTGACCACGCTCGACAAAGACCACGAAGTAGGTCACAAGGATCACGATGGCGAAGATGAACATCGACACCAGAGGCCCCATGGCGCCCGTGCGGACCAGCTCGAACAAGCCACCCAATGCATTCGGAAGACCTGCAGCGATACCCGCGAAGATCAGGATCGAGATGCCGTTGCCCAGACCTCGCTCGGTGATTTGCTCACCCAGCCACATCAGGAACATGGTGCCTGCGGTCAGGCTGACCACTGCCGTCATCCGGAACCCGAAACCGGGATTGATGACCAGTCCTGCTGAAGCCTCGAGGGCCAGGGCAATGCCCAGCGACTGAAAGACTGCCAGACCCAATGCCCCAAAACGGGTGTACTGGGTGATCTTGCGACGGCCAGCTTCACCTTCCTTCTTGAGCTGCTCGAAAGACGGCAGCACATAGGTGAGCAACTGCATCACGATGGATGCGGAGATGTAGGGCATGATGCCCAGCGCAAACACCGTGAAACGCGACAGTGCGCCGCCCGAGAACATGTTGAACAGACTCAGGATGCCGCCCTGCTGACCATTGAAGAGCTGCTTGAGCTGATCAGGATCAATGCCGGGCACGGGAATGTGGGCACCGACACGATAGACCACCAGCGCGAGCAACAAAAAGACCAGACGGTGACGCAGGTCACCGTACTTCACGGTCTTGGCAGCTGTGTTATTGCTGGTGGCCACGTGCAAAGTCTTTCAGCAGTGTCATTCAGGCCAGGGTACCGCCAGCAGCCTCGATGGCTGCCTTGGCACCAGCGGTGGCGCCAATGCCCGTCAGCTTGACGGCCTTGGTGAGCTCACCAGACTTGATCACCTTGACCACTTTGGCCAGCTCAGGCACGAGACCGGCTTGCTTGAGGGCCAGCAGATCCACCTCACCCAGACCCAGCTTGTCGAGCTGACCCAGAGTGATTTCGGCGTTGAACTTGAGCAGGTGTGACTTGAAGCCACGCTTGGGCAGGCGACGCTGCAGAGGCATTTGACCGCCTTCGAAGCCGACCTTGTGGTAGCCACCCGAGCGGGATTTCTGACCTTTGTGACCGCGACCGGCCGTCTTGCCCAGACCGGAGCCAATGCCACGGCCAACGCGACGGGCGGCGTGCTTGGCGCCGTCTGCGGGTTTGATGCTATTGAGTTCCATCAGTGGTACCTCAGAGAACTTTGACCAGGTAGCTGATCTTGTTGATCATGCCGCGCACTGCTGGGGTGTCCTGCAGTTCGCTGACGCTGTTGAGCTTGCGCAGGCCCAGGCCACGCACGGTGTCGCGGTGGTCCTGCTTGCAACCGATGGGGCTGCGAACCAGCTGGATTTTCACGGTAGGTTGTGTAGACATGTTCCGTCTCCCGTTCAGGCGAAGATTTCTTCGACCGACTTGCCACGCTTGGCTGCCACTTCCGAGGCAGTTGTGCAGTTGGCCAGTGCGTCCAAAGTGGCGCGAACCATGTTGTAGGGGTTGGACGAACCGTGGCTCTTGGCCACGATGTCGGTGATACCCACCACTTCAAAAACAGCACGCATGGGGCCGCCAGCGATGATGCCGGTACCCTTGGGAGCCGGAGCCATCATCACACGGGCTGCACCGTGGTGACCCATCACAGTGTGATGAATCGTGCCATTCTTGAGGGCCACCTTTTTCAGGTTACGACGGGCTTCTTCCATGGCCTTTTGCACAGCCACGGGCACTTCTTTTGACTTGCCCTTGCCCATGCCGACGCGGCCGTCGCCATCACCCACCACGGTCAGTGCTGCGAAACCCAGGATACGGCCACCCTTGACCACCTTGGTCACGCGGTTGACCGCGATCATTTTTTCCCGCATGCCGTCCTCAGGACCGTCACTCTGGGGTTTTGCTTGAAACTTAGCCATTTGTTTATCCGATCCGTTTAGAACTGCAGGCCAGCTTCACGGGCAGCGTCGGCCAAAGCCTTGACGCGGCCGTGGTAGGCAAAGCCAGCACGGTCAAAAGCGACTTTCTCGACACCAGCGGCCTTGGCCTTTTCGGCAATGCGCTTGCCGACGATCTGGGCTGCGGCGGCATTGCCACCCTTGCCCGAACCACCGAGGGCCTGGCGCACTTCGGCTTCCGCAGTGGATGCGCTGGCCAGCACCTTGGTGCCGCAACCAGAAATCACGCTGGCGTAGATGTGCAGATTGGTACGGTTCACCGACAGACGGGCCACGCCTTGCTGGGCAATGCGGATGCGGGTCTGACGTGCACGACGGAGACGCTGCTCTTTCTTGGTCAACATGGTGCAGCTCCTTATTTCTTCTTGGTCTCTTTGATCGTGATCTTCTCGTCCGAATAACGGATACCCTTGCCCTTGTAAGGCTCGGGCGGACGAACAGCACGGATCTCGGCGGCGATCTGACCGACGCGCTGACGGTCAGCGCCCTTGATCACGATCTCGGTCGGGCTCGGTGTGGCCACCGTGATGCCAGCAGGCATGACGATGTCTACGGGGTGCGAGTAACCGACAGCCAGGTTCAGCTTGGCACCAGAGGCTTGGGCCTTGTAACCCACACCGATCAGGTTCAGCTTTTTCTCGAAGCCCTTGGTGACACCGGTCACCATGTTGTTCACGAGCTGACGCAGGGTACCGCTCATGGCATTGGCTTCACGCGAATCGTTGGAAGGCACAAAACTCAGCTTGCCGCCTTCGTTGCTCACCTTGACCAGTGCATTGGCCGCCACGGCCAACTGGCCGCCTGCGCCTTTGACGCTGATCTGGTCATCCTTGATGGACACGTCCACGCCAGCGGGGACGGTCACAGGCATTTTTCCTACTCGGGACATTTCGTCTCTCCTGCCATTAAGCGACGTAGCACAGCACTTCGCCGCCGACACCGGCTGCACGTGCTTTGCGGTCGGTCATCACGCCTTTGGGCGTGGTGACGATTGCAACGCCCAGGCCGTTCTGGACCTGAGGAATGGCGTCACGGCCTTTGTACACACGCAGGCCAGGACGGCTCACGCGCTCGATACGCTCGATGACCGGGCGACCGGCGTAGTACTTCAGGGCAATTTCCAGCTCGGACTTGCCGTCTGCGGATTTGACTTGGAAACCGTCGATGTAACCTTCATCTTTCAGCACCTGGGCGATGGCCACCTTCACTTTGGAAGACGGCACCGACACGCTGGTCTTGGCAACCATTTGTGCGTTGCGGATGCGGGTCAGCAGATCGGCAATGGGATCACTCATGCTCATGTTGTATCTCTCCTGCCGATTTACCAGCTGGCCTTGGTCACGCCCGGGATATTGCCTTCGAAGGCAAGCTCACGGATCTTGGCGCGACCCAGACCGAATTGACGGAACGTGCCACGCGGACGACCGGTGATTTCGCAACGGTTGCGCTGGCGGGTGGGGTTGGCGTTGCGGGGGAGCTTTTGCAGACCCAGACGGGCAGCTGCACGCTCTTCATCGCTGCGCTTGGCATCATTGGCAATGGCTTTCAGTTCCGCGTATTTTTTCGCGTACTTGGCTGCCAGTTTTTCACGCTTGAGCTCACGCTCGATCAAAGCTACTTTAGCCACGTGACACCTCAGTTCTTGAAGGGGAAACGGAAAGCGGCGAGGAGCGCCTTGCACTCGTCGTCGGTCTTGGCCGTTGTGGTGATGCTGATGTTCAGGCCGCGCAGTGCATCGACCTTGTCGTACTCGATCTCGGGGAAGATGATCTGTTCTTTGACGCCGATGTTGTAGTTGCCACGGCCATCGAAAGCACGACCGGAGATACCACGGAAGTCACGCACGCGGGGCAGCGCCACGGTCACGAAACGGTCGAGGAATTCGTACATCTGAACGCCACGCAGGGTCACCATGCAACCGATGGCCTGACCTTCGCGGATCTTGAAACCGGCGATGGCTTTCTTGGCCTTGGTCACCACAGGCTTCTGACCTGCAATCTTGGTCAGGTCGCCAACAGCGTTGTCCATGACCTTCTTGTCAGCCACAGCCTCACTCACACCCATGTTCAGGGTGATCTTGGTGATGCGAGGCACTTCCATGGGCGACTTGTAGCCAAATTTGGCGGTCAGCTCAGGAGCGACTTTGTCGCGGTAGATTTGCTGGAAACGTGCCATGGTCATGCCACCTTGATTTCTTCGCCGCTGGACTTGTAAACGCGCACGCGCTTGCCGTCAGCCAGCTGCTTGATGCCCACGCGATCAGCCTTGCCTGTGGCGGCATTGAAAATCGCCACATTGGACTGGTGAATCGGCATGGCCTTTTCGATGATGCCGCCGTTGGTGCCCTTCATGGGGTTCGGCTTGGCGTGCTTCTTGACAAGATTGATGCCATCGACCACAACGTGCGAGTCGTCAGCACGCAGCGACACTTTGCCGCGCTTACCCTTGTCGCGACCAGTGATCACGATCACTTCGTCGCCTTTGATGATTTTGTTCATGGCGCGTCCTCTTTAGAGCACTTCGGGAGCCAGGGACACGATCTTCATGAACTTCTCGGTACGCAGTTCACGCGTGACCGGGCCGAAGATGCGCGTGCCGATGGGCTCGAGCTTGCTGTTCAGCAACACAGCTGCGTTGCCATCGAATTTGACGAGGGAGCCATCGCCACGGCGAATGCCCTTGGCTGTACGGACCACCACTGCGCTGTAAACCTCGCCTTTTTTGACGCGGCCACGCGGAGCAGCTTCCTTGATGCTCACCTTGATGATGTCGCCCACACTGGCGTAACGACGCTTGGAGCCGCCGAGCACCTTGATGCACAGCACGGACTTGGCGCCGGTGTTGTCGGCGACATCCAACCGAGATTCTGTCTGGATCATTTCAATATTCCCAACTTGTATTCCCGAGCCAGCCAAAGCCGCCAGGGAATCAGTCTTGGACCCGTCATTCGCGCTGCAAACCACTCACAGCACTTCAGATTGGGCAGATAACCACGCTTCTTTCAAAGCGAAGCCCTCTATTATCACAAAAACAAGTGGATCGGTCAACTGTTTCTTGCGAAAACCCATTCCAAGGCGCTGCCGAGTCGAAATTGAACGCCAATTTGCTCTTTTTTCGGTCGCCCCGAGACGCCCGGCGGGAAGCGACAATCACCCGAGTCCACATTCCGCGCAAACAAACATGAGCAGCACATTCCAGCACATTGCCTTCATCGGTGGCGGCAACATGGCCAGGGCCATCATTGGCGGACTGATCCGTCAGGGCATGCCCCCAACACACATTACGGTGGTCGAACCTTTTGCAAACACAGCCACACGACTGCAGCAAGAAACCGGCGTGACAGTGATCTCCGAAGCGGGCGCAGCACTGAGCACTGCCCAGCTGGTGGTCTGGGCTGTCAAGCCACAGGTCTTCAAGGAAGCCGCCGCGCCCGTTGCCAGCCACACGCGCGCAGCACTGCATCTTTCAGTGGCTGCGGGCATCCGCACCGACAGCATCTGCAAATGGCTGGGCACGGACCGCGTGGTCCGCACCATGCCCAACACCCCGGCATTGGTCGGCCAGGGCATGACCGCCTTGTTTGCCTGCCCGGGGGTATCCCCCGCAGAAAAGGACCGCGTCGAGCAAGTCATTGCAACGACCGGACAATTTCTGTGGGTACAGCAGGAATCCCATCTGGATGCGGTCACCGCCCTGTCCGGCTCCGGACCCGCTTATGTGTTTTTCTTCCTGGAAGCCATGACCGAGGCGGGCATCGGCATGGGCTTGAGCCAGGAGCAGGCCTACAAACTGGCTGTGGCCACCTTCTCCGGAGCGTCCTCGCTGGCCGCTGCATCGAGCGAACCGCCTGAAGTGCTGCGCCAGCGCGTGACCTCCAAAGGCGGAACCACCTATGCCGCCATCACGGCCATGGAGCATGCCGGGATCAAGTCGGCATTCGTCAGCGCCATGCAGGCGGCCGAACACAGGGCTCGGGAGCTGGGCGACGAGTTTGGCAAAGCCTGATCAGAAGCTGTACCCCAGCGCCACCCCCACAAACACGCTGGCACCGAGCCAGTGGTTGAGGCGAAATGCCTTGAAGCAGCCTTCACGGCTGCGGTGGCGGATCAGGAAGTAATGCCACACCACCTGAAGGGCTGCCACCACCCAGCCCATGGCAAACAGCGGGCTCTGGCGCGGCACGGACAACAGGACCGCCCAGATCACGAGGTAGGCCGCATAAAAACCCATGATGGCCACCACATCCGCGTCGCCCAGCGTGATGGCCGAGGTCTTCATGCCGATCTTCAGGTCATCGTCGCGGTCGACCATGGCGTACTCGGTGTCGTAGGCCAGCACCCAGAACAGGTTGCCAACCAGCAGCAGCCAGGCCAGCAACGGCACCTGCCCCTGGACCGCCGCAAATGCCATCGGGATGCCAAAGCTGAAGGCCACGCCCAGCACCGCCTGCGGCATGGACACATAACGCTTGGCAAACGGGTAAATCAAGGTCACGGCCAATGCCGCAAAAGACCAGGCAATCGTGGCAGCGTTGGTGGTCAGCACCAGGCCAAAAGCACACAGCGCCAGCACCGCCCCCACGGCCAGCGCCTCGCGCGTGCCGATGCGGCCACTGGTGACCGGACGGTTGGCCGTGCGCTTGACATGACGGTCGAAGTCGCGGTCGGCCACATCGTTGACGCAACAGCCCGCACTGCGCATCAGGATGGTGCCCAGGGTGAACACCGCGATCAGGTGCCAGCCCGGGAAACCGCCCGCCGCAATCCACAGCGCCGCCAGGCTGGGCCACAGCAGCAGCAGCCAGCCTGCAGGGCGGTTCCAGCGGATGAGGTCGAGGTAAAGCTTGATTTTTTCGGCCATGTCAGGACAGTCGCGTCACACCGGGCAAGGCGCAGGCGTAGATGGCGTTGCGCAGGGCCGCAATCGCTTCGTAACGGGTGAAACTGCGGCGCCAGGCCAGCACCACACGACGGGTCGGTGGCGGACCACCCTGGGCATCGACCACCGGGATGTAACGCACCGGCAATTGCTCGCTGCTGGCCGAGCGGCGGGTAATGGGCTTGAGGTCAGGGACCGACAGGCGAGGCACCAGTGTGATGCCCATGCCCGCGGCCACCATGTGCTTGATGGTTTCGAGCGATGAACCCTCAAACGATTTGCGCATGCCGTCCGTGTGACTGGCGTAGCGCGCAAACTCGGGGCAGACCTCGAGCACATGGTCGCGGAAACAGTGGCCCGTGCCCAGCAGCAGCATGGTCTCCTTCCTGAGTTGCTCGGACGACACCTGGCGCAAGCTGGCCAGCGGATGGCTGGCAGGAACGGCGGCCATGAAGGGTTCGTCATAAAGTGGGGCAATGGCCAGCCCGGTATCGGGAAAAGGTTCGGCCAGGATGGCGCAGTCGATGTCCCCGGTGCGCAGCATCTCCAGCAGCCGCGCGGTCATGTTCTCCTGCAACATCAGCGGCATTTGCGGAACGGCCCGGATCACCTCCCGCACCAGATCGGGCAGCAGGTAGGGGCCGATGGTGTAGATCACCCCCAGGCGCAGCGTCCCGGCCAGCGGGTCCTTGCCGCGCTTGGCGATTTCTCGGATTTCGGCGGCCTGCGCCAGCACATGCTGGGCCTGGCGCACCACTTCGTCACCCAGCGGCGTGACGGTCACCTCGCCCGCGCTGCGCTCGAACAGCTTGAGCTCCAGCTCTTCTTCGAGTTTCTTGATCGCCAGCGACAAGGTCGGCTGCGACACATGGCAGGCTTCGGCAGCTTTGCCAAAGTGCTTTTCGCGTGCCACCGCAACGATGTATTTGAGTTCAGTCAGGGTCATGGGTCAGGCCTTGAGGTACTCCGATTTTCCACCCAGCCAGCGGCTCACATGCCGCTCGGCCAGCTCGGGGTGCCGATCGAGCATGGCCGGTGCCAGTTCGCGCGCCCATTCCAGGAGCGGCGCATCCAGGGTCAGATCGGCAAACCGCAGCAAGGGAGCCCCCGACTGGCGTGCGCCCAGAAACTCTCCAGGCCCGCGGATTTCGAGGTCGCGCCGGGCAATCTCGAAGCCGTCGTTGGTCTCGACCATGGCTCGCAAACGCTCGCGCGCGGTCTCGCCCAGCCGCCCGCTCTCGCCTGTGCCATACAGCAGCACGCAGGCCGAAGCGGCTGCACCCCGGCCCACACGCCCGCGCAGCTGGTGCAGCTGCGACAGGCCAAAACGCTCGGCGTGCTCGATCACCATCAGCGAGGCATTGGGCACGTCCACGCCCACCTCGATCACCGTGGTGCTCACCAGCACGCCCATCTGGCCGCTGGTGAACAGGTCCATGACCGCCTTCTTTTCGGCCACCGGCATGCGTGAATGCAGCAGCCCCACCATCACACCAGGCAGCGCCTCGCTCAGGTCGGCATGGGTCTGGGTGGCGTTCGTCAGGTCCAGGGCTTCGCTTTCTTCAATCAGCGGACACACCCAATACACCTGACGGCCCTGCTGCAGCTGCGCGCCAATGCGTTCAATGATCTCGTCACGGCGGCTGTCGGAAATGACCCGCGTGACGATGGGCGTGCGCCCGGGCGGCAATTCATCGATCACCGACACATCCAGGTCGGCGTAATAGCTCATGGCCAAGGTGCGCGGAATGGGCGTGGCGCTCATCATCAGCAGGTGCGGCTCCATGCCGCCCTCTTGCATCTTGCTGCGCAGCGCCAGACGCTGGGCCACACCAAAGCGGTGCTGCTCGTCGATCACCGCCAGCGCCAGATTTTTGAATTTCACCTGCTCCTGAATCACGGCATGCGTGCCCACCACCAGAGCAGCCTCGCCCGATTCGATCAAGGCGAGCATGGCTGTACGTTCCTTCTTTTTCTGGCTGCCGGTGAGCCACGCCACCTTGACGCCCAGCGGTTCGAGCCAGCCCACCAGCTTGCCGAAATGCTGGCCCGCCAGGATTTCGGTAGGTGCCATCAACGCGCACTGCCAACCGGCGTCGATCGCCACCATGGCGGCCAGCGCAGCCACCACCGTCTTGCCCGCGCCCACATCGCCCTGCAGCAAGCGGTGCATGGGCACGGGTCGCGCCAGGTCCAAGGCAATTTCACGGCCCACACGCTGCTGCGCGCCGGTCAGCGCAAAAGGCAAGGCTGCCAGCAACCGGGCATGCAAGCCTTGCGGCTTCATGGCCAGCACGGGCGCACGCAGCAAATCGCGCTCGCGCTTGGCCGTGAGTTGCGACAGCTGCTGCGCCAGCAGCTCTTCGCACTTCAGACGAATCCAGGCCGGGTGCGTCTTGTCCTCCAGCGTGGCCAGCGCCACGTCGGGGGTGGGGTGATGCAAGAACTGAAGCGCCTGGCGCAGCGTCATGGCCGCTCGCCGGTCCGGCCAGCCCACGCCTGGGGGCAAGGTTTCACTCAGGTCCGCATGGGCCAGCCCATTGACGACCGCCCGCCGCAAATAAGCCTGCGGCAGACCCGCTGCAGTCGGGTACACCGGCGTGAGCGCGGTGGCCAGTGCGCCACCGGCCGCCTTGAAGCTGGGGTGCATCATCGCCAGCCCCATGAAACCGCCACGCACCTCGCCGCGGATGCGCAGCCGGTTGCCCACGGCCAGCGCCTTCTGGTGCGAAGGGTAGAAAGTGAAGAAGCGCAGGGCACAGGTGTCCGAACCATCGTCCACCGTCACCAGCAGCTGCCGCCTTGGCTTGAAGGTCACCTCACAGGACGTCACCGTCGCCTCGATCTGCACCGTGTCGCCATCGCGGGCATCCCGCAATTTGACGATACGGGTTTCGTCCTCGTAGCGCAGCGGCAAGTGCAGCGCCAGGTCGATGTCGCGCACCAGGCCGAGCTTGTGCAGGGCTTTTTGCAGGGCGGACAGTTTGGCGTCATCGGACATCACGCGATTGTGCCGTCACCCGCAAGACTTGCGCAGATCCCCGATGTCAGCTCCCATGAGGTCGCTGCCGGTAAGATGCTTTTCATTTGTACGCATTGAAGGAACCCTCAAAATGAGCATCCAAACCGTAGGCATCATCGGCGCTGGCACCATGGGCAATGGCATTGCGCAGGCTTGCGCCGTGTCGGGCGTGAACGTGGTCATGGTCGACATTTCCGACGCCGCCGTGGCCAAGGGCGTGGCCACCGTGTCCGGCAGCCTGGACCGCCTGGTCAAGAAGGAAAAAATTTCCGAAGCGGACAAGGCCGCCGCGCTGTCCCGCATCAAGGGCAGCACCAGTTACGACGACCTCAAGGGCGCGCAGCTGGTGATTGAGGCCGCCACCGAAAACCACGAGCTCAAAGTCAAGATCCTCAAGCAGCTCGACGGCCTGCTGGCGCCCAACGTGATCATCGCGTCCAACACCTCGTCGATCTCGATCACGCAACTGGCCGCCGCCACCCAGCGCGCCGACCGCTTCATCGGCATGCACTTCTTCAACCCGGTGCCGATGATGGCGCTGGTGG
>JACCDV010349469.1_pt1 | contig 13442 bp, 11 predicted proteins | sample 7446131 | NCBI WGS metagenome assembly JACCDV01 (sample SAMN15323448, study PRJNA562643) | freshwater metagenome | isolation source: river surface water | place: USA:Blue River Watershed | collected 2017-08-17 | reverse complement strand
CCTGCTTTTCAAACTTCAAACGCTGATATGCTTCCTTGACTAAGTATTCAGTCTTTTCACCATCCACTAAATAAGGGCTCGCCAACTCCTTCCGGAAACTTTGAAACTCCTCCTGAAATGCTGGAGTCAAATGAATTTTAGCATCCTCCGCCGCAAGTAACTTTAACTGATAATCAATGTAATCGGATAAAAATTTTTGCTTATTGTCGGCTTTGATACTATCACTCTCCAACAATCGACGATAATCTTTTTCAAAAACGACTGAGGAAATTTTCTTACTCCCCAACTGAATAGCCGCATCTTGTTGCGCCCACAAGGTGAACGAAAACAGACAACAAATACCAAGCAATGCCTTGAAGGGAAACATTTGATAAATTTTAATAAACCTCATATCTACAAGTCGACAAAATTACACAAAAACCTGCAATTTCCCGGCCAATTTCCTTATTCATTTATTCGTATACGGTAGGAATACCCATATTGAAATCCATTGAGATTGGAGCGTCCGCCCTTCCAATTACCACGTTTAAAACGAATCGATTTCCCCGTGGGTAAACTAGACCAGTCCCATGCTAATTCAGAAACCCCCAAAAGATCCCTTCCATCTTGTGTTGACCAATAATTCAAACCCACAGCGCCCAAACGGGTCCCCCATAAAAACCAAGATAAAGGATTACTAACTGAACTCCACTCCACAAGCATTAAAGGAACCTGTAAAACGCCCCCCCAATGATTCACTTGTTTTAATAACCTAAGGTCCTTCGTATAGTCATCCAATTCCCAAACAGACAGTTGAAGCCCCAATTGCTCACCTGGGTTTAACTGAATTTTCAAGGCCGGAATTGAATCCAATGCAATCGTCTCGCCTTGCTTGATTTTTCCGATGTAGCGTGAGGTCGTCTCCGCACGCAGGATCTTACCCTCTTTGATGGCGACCAAATTATACTCGAGCCACAACTCGTCATGCAAGCTCACATTCTCTTGTATATCATACGCTTTGATCGCAATCAGCTCTAAACTAACTGTCCGAGGTTTGTCCTCTATTCGAACAGGTGTAGGTGAAGAAATTGCGCGGGGAATAGTCTTTTGCCGACAAGCCGCAAAAGCCAAAAAAATTAAAAGATAAAGATATTTATGCATGAATTGACGCCGGTTCTTGCTGGGTCAAACAATGAAAACTCCCTTGCCCCCAGATAATTTTTTTTGCCGAAAGACCTATAACGGGCCTATCTGGAAAAAATTGTGCGATGGTCTTCAAGGCAAATTCATCTTGTTCACAATCAAAAATCGGGACAAGCACTGCCGCATTACAGATGTAAAAATTCGCATAGGATCCTGGCGCGCGAAACTCATCAATTACAACAGCTGCTGGCATTGGAATTTCCACGATATTTAAAGGCTGACCATTCAACAAACGCATCGCCTTTAATTCGGCTAAATTCTGGGCTAGCACCGCATGATTCTCGTCCTGTTCGTTGGGCTCCACCATAGCGATCACCGTATCCTTATTCACAAAGCGTACGGTATCATCAATATGTCCATCCGTATCATCGCCAACGATACCATCGGACACCCATAATACCTGCTCAACGCCATAATATGCACATAAATATTGTTCGATTTCTTCTTGGCTTAGATGCGGGTTACGGTTTGGATTTAATAAACAAGAGCGGCTCGTTAACACCGTCCCGGCTCCGTTAAAATCGACAGATCCTCCCTCCATGATAATACCCGGAGTTACTTTGGGTAATTGTAAAATGTCCGCAACACGCGAAGGAGACTCATTATCCGAATCAAAAGGAGGGTATTTCCCACCCCAAGCATTATATCCCCAATCCACAATCAATCGTTCCGAACTGTTCCGATTGACTAGAATGGCAGGGCCATGATCCCGACACCAAGCATCGTTAGTCGGCTGAATATGTAATCGAATTTGACCCCCATCTATACCGTAAACCGAATATTGCGATTGAATGAACGCGGCTAATTTCGCATCATTCACCTGAATATTCACAATCTCTCCCACAGAAATCGCCTTAATCAGGGCGAAATATTCAGGATACATCTCGACCAATTTATCCCCTTGCCAAGAATGATCATTGTGCGGGAACGTAATCCACGTCGATTCATGTTTTTCCCATTCGGCTGGAAAATAAAAACCAAGTTCTTGAGGTGTATTCATCTTATAATTGCGCAATGATGCGTAAACCTTGTAATGTAATTAATTTATTAACCTCGTCGAAATACTGCTCCAAAGGTGTCAAAATAGAGGATAATCCGCCCGTGGCGATGACCTTCACTTCTCCCTTACGCTCTGTTTTAACTCGATCGATCATCTCTTTTACCATACCCACATAGCCCCATAAAATACCCGATTGAATCGCAGAAACCGTATCAAAACCCAAAGCAGACTCAGGCATTTCCAAGGGAACCTCCGGCAATTGAGCCGTTTGGGAAAACAGTGACTTTACCGCCGTCTTTAATCCTGGAGCAATCGATACCCCCTGCATTTTCCCTTCCCGATCCACCAAAGTAAATGTCAAAGCCGTTCCAAAATCGACAATTAATACATCCGATTGATAATGATGATGCGCATAAACCGAATTAGCCACCAAATCCGCCCCAATTTCATCCGGACTAATCACTTGAATCGGCAAAGACTTATATAATTCGGGACCCATAATCTTCACAGGAAAACCGACCCAATGCTCTAATCCCTTCTGAATCTGAATCAATACTGGCGGAACCACCGAACTTATTAATACCGACTCCACCTTGACATCCTGAAACCCTTTTTCCGACAACTCTTTCTGAATCCAATGCTCCAAACGAATCGCGGTCCAAGGCTGATGCGTAGGGGTACGCAAATGTACCTGCCACCCCGATTCCGTATAAAATCCACAGACAATATCCGTATTCCCAATATCAACGACTAAATGCATATTTTTTTATTGTGGTAAATCTTTTTCTAAGCCCGCCGACAAAATCGGAAAACGTAACCAGGACTTGGGATCTAAACTGTAATCGTCCACGTGGAAACCCGGCGCATAACGCTCTCGTTTCCACTGATTACGCGCCCATAATCGAAAGAATCGGTGTATAAATCCATTCAAGGCCTCCTCGGAAAAATTTCCGGCATACTGCTGCTTAAGCAATTCCAAACATTCAGATGGACTTTGATGCTCATAAAATGACCACCGTTCCAAAGAATTCAATATCGGATAAGGCATCAAATCCTCCTCATCCACTTGCTTACTATCCAAGGGCCTTAACTCCGCACTCGGCTCCAATCGATTCACATAAGCCAATCCAGCAACCCGCCATTTACCTTCCAGACCCACTTTTTCCATCCATTTCAACCAAGAACGTAAATATGACTTATCAATGCCGGCAATCGGAGAAATAGATCCGGAAGTATCTCCATCCATCGTAGCATAACCCACGCTCGCCTCTGAGCGATTGGATGTCGCGAGAAGTAAAGCATTTTTAATATTGGCCAACATCCATACGCTGGGGGCACGGACCCTCGCTTGAACGTTCTGAAGCGTAATATCATCTTTCTCCCATGTCAAGGAGCGCTCAATAGTCTGTTCTATCAAAGAACGATAACCCTGCACCAAGCCATCTATCTCGATTTCATGGTGTTCAGATCCGATACTCGCAGCTAATTCGGCTGCACTTTGTCGCGTATCTGCCGATGAATTAACGGTTCCCTGGTAAATAGTGGTCATCAGCTTAGCCATTAAATCCTTCGAATCCTGGCAGCCAGAAATCCAAGGAATGTAGGCCAACCGCGACTTGATTCCCTCCCATCCCAATTCCTGCTCAGCTAAATAGACTGCAGCAGCACATAAAGAGACAATGGCGGAAGAATCTGCCCCACCCGAAAGCGACAATACAAAACCACTTGAATAGGACTTACGAGCATAATCCCAAAGCCCCAGGGCAATCGATCGAGCGAATTCCTCCTCTTTTAAATGAGAAGACGTTTCCCAGGCTGGACGATCAACTAAAATATTTTGATGTTTTTTGCCGACTATTTCGCCGATCTGAATGAGATCCTCTGACTCATCAGTGAATCCATTAACCTCAACAGTCGACGCGATTACTTGAAAATCCTGGAAGGAAAATCGAGATGTTTGGGCCAACAATTGATCATTTTGAAAAATATAGGCATCCCCATCAAAGATGGTTCGTCCGGATTCATTCCCTAATAAATTAGCAAAAACATAAGCTCCATCAATAATGGAAGTTCCTTCGAGAGCAAGTTTTTGGCGAACCGCCGACTTCCCAAATGAAAAATGAGAGGCTGTTGGATTACAAATTAGCGATACGCCACAGGTCGCCTGAGCGTAGGCAGGGCGCTTTTCTCCTTCCCAGGCATCTTGACAAATCTCGATACCTAATCGAATCTCACCCATTCCAATCCGATAATCCCCAAAAGGAATGCCGTCTAAAGAAGCGCGCTTTCCCGCTGGCCATGGATGAAACCAACGTGCCTCGTAGTGCACACCTTCATTGGCTAAATGTTGCTTGGGAATATATGCCTGAATTTTACCCTGATAGAGCACCGCAACAACATTGTAGAGTTGGGACTCAAAACGTAAGGGTAATCCGACCAACAAAACCATGTCTGCTGAAAATTTCAGCAATTTATCCAAGTATTCCTGAGCTTTTTGCTGCGTGAAGGGTGCAAAAAATTGATCTTCACAGCCATAGCCTGTCAAACACATTTCCGGTAGACAAAGCAATTGAGCCCCTGCATTTTGTGCGACGCGAATGGCACCAACAATCCGTTGGTAATTCCCTTCCCAGTCCAAGGGGGTCTGATTCAATACCCCAGCGGCCACATGAATTTTTGGCTTCATTATCGAGGCTTTTGAGCAGATACTTTTGGACTCGGTTTAAATATGCGTGTCCAAATACGTTTTGTTTTCGAAGATTTTGCAGCTACCTCAGCATAGGAAACCGTACGCACATGCTTGTAGCGAGGAGTCCACATCCAAGATAAAGCCTCATGAGGTCGATAATAATTTTCGCCGTGTCGATGTTCTACGCGAACGTGGCAGGTTTCACGCGGACAGCGTGCCGACCAGCATCCAACTAATCCCAAGCAGCTAAGGCAACCGAAGACAAGCAGTAAGCAACTTCTCGAAAAATATTTTTTACCCATGAAACAAAAAAAAGAATCCACTCAATGAGGTAAGAACGAATCCTAATTAGTTAAATTACTTTTCAACCTGTATTTTTACACTGAATTTAGGTGAACATGCAATTAAAGACCAAAGATATAAAATCAGTTTTAAAAAGAGGTGATTTTGAATACCCCGTCATGGAATCTTTTTACACGATTCAAGGCGAAGGGAAATATCAAGGTCATGCCGCCTATTTCATACGATTGGGAGGTTGCGATGTGGGTTGCCATTGGTGCGATGTCAAAGAGTCATGGCCTGTCGATACGCATCCGATTAAATCCGTTGAAACTTTAGTAAACGAAGCACTACAATTTCCTGGCCGATTGGTGGTCATCACAGGTGGCGAACCACTCATGCATGATTTAGGGCCTTTGACAGAAGCTTTTCAAAGCGCTGGTTTTCGAACGCACATGGAAACCTCTGGCGTTTGCAATGAATTCACAGGTTCCTGGGATTGGATTTGCTTTTCACCCAAGAAGTTCAAAGAACCCAATCCAAGTATACTACCACACGTTCACGAATTAAAAGTGGTTATCTATCACCCCTCTGATATGAGTTGGGCCCAGGACTGGTCATCAAAAATTAATCCAGACTCCCATTTATATCTTCAGCCCGAGTGGTCGAAGCAAACCAGCATCAATCCTTTGATCGTAGAATTTGTAAAATCCAATCCAAATTGGCAAATTTCGGTACAAACGCATAAGTTCCTCCAAATCCCCTAATGCTATGTTGGCCTGGCTCATCCCCTTCTTGACTTTATCAGAGCCAGTCGATACCATTCCATCGGTTCAAGTAGACCCCATCATCAATTCCTACCGAACCCAATACTTTCCTCAATTCCTACCGAACCAACAACAGATGTATTTTACGGTTCGTAAAGATCAAAATTCGGATGAGGAAATCTTCGTGGCAAATTGGAAAGACGGTCAATTCGAAATACCCAAACCCATCACCGAATTGAACCAAGAAAATAACGAAGGAACGCCCACTTTTTCCTCGGATGGACTTTACATGATCTTCTCAGGATGTGAATACCCAAATTCCTTCGGCGGTTGTGACCTATATGAAACCCGATGGATTGAAGGCTCTTGGACAAAACCTAAAAACCTTGGATTTCGCGTAAATAGCCATGATTGGGAAGGCCAACCCCATTTATCGAAAGATGGTAAACGATTGTTTTTCGCCTCCGACAGACCTGGGGGATTGGGCAAACGAGATCTTTGGCTTTCCAACAAAAACAACCTTGATCAATGGGAATTTCCCATTAACCTAGGCGAAACCATCAATAGCCCAGAAGACGAACAAGGTCCTTACCTGCTTGCTGATAAAAACAGATTCATCTTTTCAAGTAACAAAAAAGGAGGTTTAGGTGGTTTGGATTTTTACCAAATAGAATTTCCAGCCGTGGGCAAAACAGCCAAAGCTATTCCATCCATCAATACTGATTACCATGATGCGGGAATTACCCCCAGCGAACAGCCAGAATATTATTACATTTCAAGAAAACTGAATAAGCCCCAACAAGATTTAGGGATTGTGAAAGTATTTATCCCTGACACGCTTTTTGATGAAAAACCTAAAGTGATTGCTTTAGAATCCATTCATTTTGAAGACATCGAATTTCCTACAAACGCCTGGCAGCTTGATAGCATACCCCAGAGTCTTCAATTACTTGCGACCTATTTATTCCAACATCCTACGAAAAAAGTAAGCATTCATGGGCATACGGATGAAGTCGGTTCAGAGGAAAAAAACCTGATTCTTTCCGAAAAACGCGCACTTCATATAAAAATGCGATTGATGGAACTGAAAATAAGTTCGGAAAGAATCCAAACACGCGGATTTGGAAATAGCCAACCCAAAATTAAAAACCCAACACCCACCGAGCGAAAGCAGAACCGGCGTATCGAAATTGTCGTGATTTAATGTTTTTTACGCTTTCGGGATTTCTTTTTTCGAGACGACTTCTGGAGAGGTTTAGGATAATGCACTTTAGCTAGGGAGTCCCGAGAAAACAAGGCAAATTTCAGCGAATCCGTTAATTCATCCATCCCAAGCGCACGAACTTTTACGCGAGCCCTCCCCATGGATACTACACCTAATTCTTTCGCAGCGATTTTTGATAAATCAATCACCCCGCCTTTCATATAGGGCCCACGGTCATTGACCTTGACGATGGTCTTTTGCCCCGTCTTTATAAGTTCAACCTCTACCCAAGTACCAAAAGGAAATGTACGATGAGCGGCTGAATATACATAAGGATGATAAGGCTCTCCTGAAGTGGTTCGACTTCCCCAAAAACGATCATGGTAAAAAGTCGCTAAACCCTCTTGGCTTTGTGCGCGAAGCATTGAACATGCAAAAGTAAGCAAAGAGGTTACACACAATTTTCGAATCATAAGTTCCAAAATTAGGCCGAATGTGGCTAAAAACAAAAAAGCCCTCCATGCGGAGAGCTTTTTCTTTAGAATAATTTGGGCTTATCGCTGATTGATATCCACAAATGCACGTGGCGTTGCACCTACATAGATTTGACGTGGACGACCGATAGGCTCTTTATTTGTCATCATTTCTTGATGCTGCGCAATCCAACCCGGAAGACGACCAATCGCGAAAAGAATCGTAAACATATTCGTAGGGATACCTAATGCACGGTAGATAATTCCCGAATAGAAATCAACGTTCGGATATAATTTACGAGCAACAAAATAGTCATCACTTAACGCCGCAGCCTCTAGTTCTTGAGCAATTTTTAATACAGGATCCTGAACCCCTAATGCAGTTAACACATCATCCGCTGCTTTCTTGATAATACGAGCACGTGGATCAAAATTCTTGTAAACACGGTGACCAAAGCCCATCAAACGGAAACCCGAATTTTTGTCTTTCGCCATGGCGATAAATTTCGCCGTGTCGCCACCCGCTTGCTTGATTTCCTCCAACATCTCGATAACCGCCTGATTAGCACCTCCGTGTAACGGACCAAACAAGGCCATAATACCTCCTGAAATGCTAGAGAACAAGCTTGCATGCGAAGAACCAATCAAACGTACTGTTGAAGTCGAGCAGTTTTGCTCATGATCCGCATGTAAAATCAATAATTTATTCATCGCTTTCGAAACGATGCTATTTAACTCATAAGCCTCACCTGGCTTCGCAAACATCATTTTCAAGAAGTTAGAGCAATAATCCAAGGATTGATCCGGAGCAACGATCGCCTCGCCAATACTCTTCTTGTAGTTCCAAGCCGCAAATATTGGTAAAGCAGCCAATAAGCGTAGTATGTTATCTTCTTTTTCGTCAGCAGAATACTGGCCCTCCATCAAACCCACTAACGCAGACAATTCGCTCATCGGGTGTGTGCTCGTAGGGATTACTTGAGCAATATTCAATAAAGATTGATTCGAAACGGTGTATTTCTGAACAGCAGCCTCAAATGCATTCAATTGAGCTTGGGTTGGCAATTCGCCATGTAACAACAAATAGGCTACTTCCAAGAAACTAGCCTTATCGGCCAACTCTTCAATACTGTACCCACAGTGTCTTAAAATTCCCTCTTCACCATCTAAAAAAGTAATTGCACTCTTCGTTGCGCCAGTGTTCTTGTAACCTGGATCATACGTAACGTATCCAGTTAAATCACGTAACTTGGCGATATCGATAGCTTTTTCGTTTTCTGTACCCACTAACGTAGGCAATTCAAAACTTTTACCATCCACATTGATCACTGCATTTTGAGACATAATCTTTATAAATATAAGGTATAAGGTCTAGCAATTCAGAGACAGTTTAGAACTGTTGGCTAAATTGAAGCCTCTAAGATAATACGATATTTTGAAAGGTTGATTACCTTTATTAATCCAATTCAAATAAATTTATTTAACACAATTTTTTCTTCGCATATTTCAAAAAATATTGATTTTATGGCTCTCATCTCTCAATTGTTCCAAAACTACCCTTTTAGTTCTCAAGAGCGATTTCTTCAATACGTACAAATTGACACCCAATCCGATCCGCTTTCAAATTCGAGCCCTACGACACAAAAACAAAAAAATCTCGGAAAGGTTTTGGTGAACGAATTACACGCATTAGGAATTTCCAATGCCGAACTTGACGAACATGGCTATGTGTACGCTTTCCTACCCAGTAACGTAGACCACGATGTGCCTGGTATCTTTTTCTGTTCCCACATGGATACTTCACCGGATTGCAGTGGTGCCCATGTCAAACCGATCGTTCATCCTAATTACCAAGGTCAAGACATCGTTTTACCCGATGACACACAAGTAGTTATTCGACTAAAGGATCATCCCGATTTAGCGGAGCAATTTGGCCATGATATCATTACAGCAAGTGGTTTAACCTTGTTGGGAGCCGACAACAAAGCAGGCGTCGCTGAAATAATGGATGCGGTAGCTTTTTGGGCCCAACATCCCGAGGTGCCTCATGGCCCCATCACCATCGTATTTACGCCCGACGAGGAAGTAGGTCGAGGAACCGACCACATCAATTTAGCCAAAATAAAGGCTGAATTCGGATATACACTCGATGGGGAAAAGCGAGGTCACCTCGAAAACGAAACCTTCTCAGCCGATTATTTCCGCATCGACGTTCATGGGGTATCCCAACATCCCGGTTTCGCCAAAGGGCGCATGGAAAGTGCAATAAAAATAGCCTCCGAAATAATCGAACGACTCCCCAAAGACCATTGCAGCCCAGAAACGACAGAGGAAAAAGAAGGCTTCATTCACCCAACCGACATCCGTGGTTCCGTAGAAGAAGCACAAATCGAATTCATATTACGTGCCTTTGAATCCGAAAAACTAGTTGAATATGGGAATCTATTGAAGCAAATCAGTGAAGACGTCCTTCGCAAATACCCAAATTCCCGAGTACAATTCGAACAAAAGGAGCAATATCGAAACATGTTTGAAGTGCTCAAAGATCATCCCGCCTGCATGGACTTAGCCATGGAAGCCATGCGTTTGGCTGGCCTTGAGCCCGAAACCAGATCCATACGTGGTGGAACTGATGGCTCACGCCTTACGTTCATGGGCCTACCCTGTCCAAACATCTTTGCCGGCGAACATGCCTTCCACAGCAAACAAGAATGGGTTTCCGTACAAGACATGCAGAAAGCAACGGAGACGGTCGTGTATTTGGCGAGTTTAGTCACCCAACTGTAGAGACGCGATACTTCGCGTCTAATCAAAAAAAAGACGCGAAGTATCGCGTCTCTACAAATCAAAAAAAAGACGCGAGGTATCGCGTCTCTACAAATCAAAAAAAAGACGCGAAATATCGCGTCCCCACAAAATAAATAAAAGACGCGAAGTATCGCGTCTCTACAAATCAAAAAAAAGACGCGAAGTATCGCGTCTCTACAAAAATAAAGACGCGAATTATCGCGTCTTTATAATGTTACTCCCACTCAATCGTCGCAGGTGGTTTTGACGAGATGTCATAAACAACACGGTTAACTCCTTTGACTTGGTTAATGATTTCATTCGAAATTCGACCTAAGAACTCATAAGGCAAATGACACCAATCGGCCGTCATACCATCCACACTCGTTACCGCGCGTAAGGCAACCACCTGCTCGTATGTACGTTCATCGCCCATGACACCCACCGACTGCACCGGTAACAAGATGGCACCTGCCTGCCAAACTTGATCATATAAACCTTCCGATTTCAGCCCATTAATAAATATGGCATCCACCTTCTGTAAAATATCAACTTTTTCTGGGGTAATATCGCCCAAAATACGAATACCCAATCCCGGACCCGGGAACGGATGACGTCCCAATATCTCTTGAGGAATGCCCAAAGTCTTGCCCACCAAACGAACCTCATCTTTAAACAAGGCATCCAAAGGCTCCACAATCTTCAACTTCATAAAATCCGGAAGACCGCCCACATTGTGGTGAGATTTAATCGTTGCACTCGGCCCCTTCAAGGAAACGGATTCAATCTTATCCGGATAAATCGTCCCTTGGCCCAACCAAGAAACCCCTTCAATTAAATGCGCCTCCTCATCAAAAACCTCAATAAAGGTCTTACCTATCGCCTTGCGCTTCAATTCCGGATCCGAAAGACCCTTCAAAGCATCATAAAAACGTTGTTTGGCATTCACCCCCTTCACATTCAATCCCAAAGAATGATAGGATTCCAACACCTGCTCAAACTCATCCTTGCGCAACAAACCATTATCCACAAAAATGCAATACAAATTCTTTCCAATCGCATGATGTAATAACACCGCTGCCACCGAACTATCTACCCCGCCCGATAAACCTAAAACTACTTTATCCGAACCCAACTTCTCCTTTAACTCAGCCACCGTACGATCCACAAAGGAATCCGATGTCCAAGTAGGCGCACATCCACAAATCCCCAACACAAAATTTTGAATCAAAATACTCCCCTCTGTCGAATGCGTTACCTCCGGATGAAACTGAATACCAAATATTGGCTTCGAAACATGGGCGAATGCTGCCACGCGAACCGTTTCGGTCGAGCCGATTAATTCATACTCCGACGGCAATTCCATGATCGTATCACCATGCGACATCCAAACCTGACCCGTTGCCGATAAACCCTTTAACAAAAGACTTTCTTTAACACTGGTCATATGCGCCCGACCATACTCACGATGTCCCGAATTTTGAACAGAACCTCCACCCTGATGTGCAAGTAATTGTGCACCATAGCAAATACCCAAAATAGGCAAGCTGCCAAATAGACTCAAATCCACACGCGGCGAATCCTCATCACGAACAGAACAAGGACTTCCCGACAAAATAATTCCCTTCACCGACTCGTCGATGCTTGGAATGTGATTGAAAGGGTGGATTTCACAATATACTTGTGCCTCACGAATACGACGCGCAATTAATTGCGTCACTTGTGAACCAAAGTCGAGGATAATAATTTTTTCCGCCATAAAGCCTTTTGCTTAAAAATAAACGGCAAAGGTCGCAATTTCTAGGCAAATTCCGAAAACTAATCCTGATAAATTAAGTAGCGCCTCCGCATTTCTTTGTATCGATCCAAGGCAGGCTTCCAGCTCGTGCGTATTTCTTGTTCCGATTTTCCTGCCAATAGGCCCAAGCGGATGCTGTCCGTGCCGGCCAACTTATCGAAAAAGGCCGGCGAGGTAAAAAAGGACTCTTTTCTCCCCGTCTTCTCGAACATCTCGATTAAATAGCTCAGGCTAAATCCAAGTTGACGCGTATTTACCTGTCGCAAATCCAAGCCATAACATAACTGTCCTTTTAAAGGGGGATCCATCGCACCGGGAGTCGGTACAGGCGTAAAGGTGTAGTTGCCAGCCGCTGCATTAGGTGTCCCTACCACCTGAAACTGCGTAAGAGTCCCTCGCCCTACACTCACAATAGTAGGTTCCAATAAACACAAGGATGGATATAGGCCGATGGATTGATCATTCGGTAAGTTAGGTGATGGGGAAATCGGCACAGAATACATGATCTTGTGATTGTAATTGCTAACAGGAATGACTTGGAGTTCACAAACAAGCTTATTGGCCAACCAGCCTTCACCGTTCAACATTTGGGCATACTCCCCCATCGTTAAACCATGAACGACCGGAATGGCTGTTAAGCCCACAAACGAAGCAAATTTAGTAGGATCCAAAACCGGGCCATCAACATAATGACCATTCGGATTAGGACGGTCGAAGACCAATAATTTGACCTTATTCTCCGCACAGGCCTCCTGAACATAGAGCAAAGTAGAACTGTAAGTATAGAAACGAGCACCCACATCTTGAATATCAAAAATCACCACATCGATCCCCGCTAAATCTTCCGGCGATGGTTTCTTGTGTTTACCATACAAGGACACCAAAGGCAATCCCGTTTTCGCGTCTACTTCATTATCGATATGTGTCCCTGCATCCGCCGTTCCACGAAAGCCATGTTCCGGAGCAAAAATCCGTTTTACCTGAATGCCTAAGGCCAACAAACTATCTGCCAGATGCGTTTTACCGATGACTGAGGTGTGGTTCACAACCAAGGCAACTTGTTTTCCTTTTAGTAGCGGAAGGTATTTCTGGGTTTGGTAGGCTCCTGAAATGACTTGACCGATAGCCCTTAGGCTAATCATAAAAAACAATACGAGGATAAGTTTGTAGTTTCGAAGCAATCCCATTTTCTTTGCGCGTTGGTTTAGATTGACCAAATATCCGATAAAATTTAGAAATAAGAAACCGGTGAAATTCCCTTTG
>JACCDV011074922.1_pt1 | contig 13443 bp, 13 predicted proteins | sample 7446131 | NCBI WGS metagenome assembly JACCDV01 (sample SAMN15323448, study PRJNA562643) | freshwater metagenome | isolation source: river surface water | place: USA:Blue River Watershed | collected 2017-08-17 | reverse complement strand
GGCTGCAATTACCGCAAGCATGGTCGCTGAACTGCGTGCAAAAACCGATGCCCCGATGATGGAGTGCAAAAAAGCTTTAACGGAGGCCGATGGCGACATGGCCAAAGCCGAAGAACTGTTGCGCGTCAAACTCGGCAGCAAAGCTGGTAAAGCTTCTAGCCGTGTGACGGCAGAAGGCGTCGTGGCTAGCTTCATCAGTGGCAACACTGGCGCTTTGTTGGAAGTGAATTGCGAAACCGACTTCGTGACCAAGAACGACAGCTTCTTGGCTTTGGCGCAAGCTGCTGCCAAGTTGGTGGCCGAGCACAACCCAGCTTCGATCGAAGCTTTGGGTGCGTTGCCTTACGAGCAAGAAACATTCGGCCCTACGCTCGAAGACGTGCGCAAAGGCTTGATTGGCAAGATCGGCGAGAACATGAGCTTCCGTCGCTTCAAGCGTTTTGACGGTGCTCACAAATTGGCTGCCTATTTGCACGGCACACGCATTGGCGTGCTGGTTGAGTTTGATGGCGACGAAACAGCTGCCAAAGATGTGGCCATGCACGTGGCTGCGATGAAGCCTGTGGCGTTGACCAGCGCTGATGTGCCTGCTGACTTGATCGAAAAAGAGCGTTCGGTCGCAGCGGCGAAAGCTGCTGAGTCTGGCAAGCCTGCTGACATCGTGACCAAGATGGTGGAAGGTTCAGTGCAGAAGTACCTCAAAGAGGTGTCTTTGTTCGACCAAACTTTCGTGAAGAACGACAAGCAAACGGTTGAGCAAATGCTCAAGGCCGCTAACACCAAAGTGGCTTCTTTCACTCTCTATGTTGTGGGCGAAGGCATTGAGAAGAAGGTTGACGACTTTGCTGCTGAAGTGGCCGCTCAAGTCGCTGCCGCTAAGCAAACTGCTTAAAAAACAAAGGGGGGCTTAGGCTCCCCTTTTGATATCTAAGTACATCAATTTCACCGCATACTACCAAGGAGCTTTTTCATGACCACACCTCAACCAGCCTTCAAGCGTATATTGCTCAAGCTGTCTGGGGAGGCCCTGATGGGCGACGATGCGTTTGGTATCAACCGGGCAACGATCGAACGCATTGTGGGTGAGGTCAATGAAGTCACGCAACTCGGCGTTGAAGTGGCGGTGGTGATTGGTGGAGGCAATATATTCCGCGGTGTGGCTGGAGGTTCTGTCGGTATGGATCGCGCCACAGCTGACTACATGGGGATGTTGGCCACGGTGATGAATTCTTTGGCTTTGGCTGATGCCATGAACAAAACAGGCATGACCGCACGGGTGATGTCTGCCATTGCGATTGATCAAGTGGTTGAGCCATATGTGCGTCCCAAAGCTTTGCAATACCTCGAAGAGGGCAAAGTGGTGGTATTCGCCGCCGGTACGGGCAACCCATTCTTCACGACTGACACGGCAGCGGCTCTGCGCGGTGCAGAGATTGGTGCCGAGATGGTGCTCAAAGCCACGAAGGTCGACGGTGTGTACACCGCCGACCCGAAGAAAGACCCTAAGGCCACGCGCTACAGCGAAATCAGTTTCGACGACGCGATTGGCCAAAACCTCGGCATCATGGATGCCACTGCTTTTGCGTTGTGCCGTGACCAAAAGCTGCCGATCAAAGTGTTCTCTATTTTCAAAAGCGGTGCGCTCAAGCGTGTCGTCATGGGCGAAGACGAAGGCACATTGGTGCACGCCTAACTCCCGATTTTTCTGAACCTCATCCTGCTATCTGAGGAGCACAACATGACCATTGCTGACATCAAGAAAACCACCGAAACCAAAATGGGCCAATCGATTGCGGCTTTTAGCAACAGCTTGACCAAAATCCGCACAGGTCGTCCTAGCCCCTCCTTGCTAGACAGCGTGCAAGTGGATTACTACGGCTCCATGGTGCCTATTAGCCAAGTGGCCAACGTGTCATTGTTGGATGCCCGCACTTTGAGCGTGCAGCCTTGGGAAAAGCCCATGGCAGCCAAGATAGAGAAAGCCATTCGCGACAGCGATTTGGGTTTGAATCCCTCTGCTATGGGTGAGTTGATTCGCGTGCCCATGCCGCCCATGTCGGAAGAGCGTCGTAAAGAGCTGACCAAAGTGGTTCGCAACGACGGTGAAAACGCCAAGATTGCTGTGCGTAATTTGCGTCGTGACGCCAACGAGTCTGTGAAGAAATTAGTCAAAGATAAGCTCGCTTCTGAAGACGATCAGAAACGTGCCGAAGCCGACATTCAAAAAGTAACGGATAGCCATATTGCTGAGATCGATAAATTGATCGCCAGCAAAGAACAAGAAATCATGGCGGTTTAAGCGCTATGTTGAAGCAACGCGTCATCACCGCGCTGGTCTTGTTGGCGCTGTTGCTACCGGCTTTGTTGGCTGATACGGCGGAGCCTTTGGCTGGACTTACTTTGGTGCTTATTGCTGCTGCGGCATGGGAGTGGGGTCGCCTAAATGGTTTTGCTATGCGTGGGTCGTTGCGTCTGAGCGCTGTGTGCGTGATGCTTTGTCTGTACGCATGGTCAGCACGCTGGGCCTACGAAACCCCCGTCAATGTCTGGATCATCACTGGAGCGGCATGGGTGCTGGCAGCTGCTTGGTTGATTCGCCATGGTGTTGAGCGTTGGGCCGCCATTTCTCGAGCTCTGCGTGTGGTGGCGGGTTTGTTGGCACTATGGCTTACTTGGGTGGCCATGTACCAAGCCAAGGTCATGGGTGTGAATTTCTTGCTCTCGATACTGTTTTTGGTTTGGATGGCCGATATTGCAGCTTATTTTTCTGGTCGCGCTTTTGGACATCGCAAACTCGCGCCCGCGATCAGTCCTGGTAAAAGTTGGGAAGGTGTTTGGGGCGGTATGGTGGGTGTTTTGCTCATGGCCTGTGTTTGGATTTGGGTGGACACGCACTATGCGGTTGACAGCTACAGCCTCTATACCCGTCTGTATGACAGGGGTGCCCCATTTTTGGTGTTGGCGGTCCTCTTCCTCACCCTGATGAGCGTGGCGGGAGATTTGGTTGAGTCATTGGTCAAGCGCAGTGCAGGCATGAAAGACAGCAGCCAGTTGTTGCCTGGTCATGGCGGCGTGTTGGATCGCGTCGATGCCTTATTACCCACCTTGCCGTTAGCCATGATGTTGGCCCAATCGGTGTGACTTCCTTTCAATTGGTATGAAGACGCAACGCATCACGGTGCTGGGCTCCACAGGCTCGATTGGTACCAACACCTTAGATGTGATTGCACGTCATCCTGACCGTTTTGAGGTGTTTGCGCTTTCAGGGGCCAAGCAAGTTGACTTGATGCTGCGCCAATGTGCACAGTTCAAACCGCGCTTTGCGGTGATGGTTCACGCAGAAGCTGCGAAGCAGCTCAAAGACAAGCTTCGAGCCGAAGGTTTGCCCACTGAAGTACTCACTGGCGTAGCTGCTTTGGATGAGATTTCTGCACATGCCGACGTCGATGCGGTGATGGCCGCCATCGTTGGTGCAGCCGGACTGTCACCTTGTTTGGCAGCTGCGCGTGCGGGTAAACGTTTGCTGCTGGCCAACAAAGAGGCTTTGGTGGTGGGCGCTGAAGTATTTTTAGATGCAGTTAAACAAGGTGGAGCCACACTGCTTCCAATTGATAGCGAGCACTCTGCTATTTTTCAGTCCTTACCCGAGGATGCATCGACTTGGGATGTGCGTGTAGAGAAAATCATTCTCACAGCGTCGGGTGGGCCGTTTCGCACACGTCAGATAGCCACGCTCAAAGACGTCACACCGGAACAAGCCTGCGCACACCCCAATTGGGTGATGGGGCGCAAAATTTCGGTGGACTCTGCCACCATGATGAACAAAGCGCTTGAGGTGATTGAGGCGCGTTACTTATTTGGGTTGCCCCCAGAGCGTTTAGAGGTGGTGATTCATCCCCAAAGCATCATTCATTCGATGGTGCAGTACCGCGATATGTCGGTTATCGCTCAGTTAGGGACGCCGGATATGCGTGTGCCTATTGCCTACGGCTTAAGCTGGCCAGAACGCATGGCGTCGGGTGCGCAAGCGTTGGACTTTCATGCCTTGTCAGCCATGACCTTTGAAGCTTTGGATGACCACGGGCACCCCGAACGTTTTGCAGGTATTCATTTGGCATGGGAGGCTTTGCGGGGTCCGCGCGGCACAACCGCCGTGCTCAATGCGGCTAACGAAGTGGCAGTGTCTGCATTTTTGGATCGACGCATTCGCTTTGATCAAATTCATGTTGTAAATCAAAGCTGCATGATGCACTTATCACCGGATGCGCCGCATAGTTTGGACGACTTATTGGCACTTGATGCCCAGGCCCGTGCGGTTGCGCAAGACGCTGTGCGCCAGTTGGTTCAATAAACCATGACCCTATTGGCTTTTTTGCTCGCGCTTGGTGTGCTCGTCACCGTGCACGAATGGGGGCACTACCGCGTGGCGGTAGCTTGTGGCGTCAAAGTGCTCACGTTTTCGGTTGGCTTTGGAAAACCGTTGCTGCGTTGGAAGTCGCGTAAACCTCATGCAGGTCAAGATACGGAGTTTTGCATCAGCCTCATTCCTTTAGGTGGTTACGTGAAGATGCTCGATGAGCGTGAAGCCGAAGTGGCGCCGAAGGATGTGGGTATGGCATTCAACCGTCAACCTTTGTGGGCGAGGGCAGCCATTGTGTCGGCGGGCTCGTTGGCCAACTTGCTGTTGGCTGTATGTTTGTATGCGGTTACGTTTTGGATAGGGCAGTATGAAACACAAGCCACGTTAGCCGCCCCAGTGGCGGGTTCAGTGGCAGACGTTGCAGGTCTGCGCAGTGGTGACACAGTTGTGCGAGTGGGGGCATCAGCAGACGCGTTGCAAGAAGTTGCCTCGCTGGATGCGCTGCGCTGGTGGATGCTTCAACAAGATGAGCTGCCAGTTTATTTAGAGGTGCTACCACAGGGTAAGCAAACGCCGCATGTGCTGCGTTTGGCAGAGTTGCCAAAAGGCGCACTGTCACAAGACAGCAATGCTTGGCAGGCACGTGGGCTCACCCATGCATGGAGCCGAGCGGTGTTGGGTGATGTGCAAATGGGTATGCCCGCTCACGCAGCAGGTTTGAAGCGTGGCGACGAAGTGCTTCGCATAGATGGGGGGATCGTGACAGATGGGCCTGCTTTGAGAGCGATAGTTCGACTCAGCGGTCAAGTTCAAGTGCCTGAGCCCCAAACTTGGGATATTTCACGTGCTGGTCAGCACCTTCAAATCGAGGTCGTGCCACAACGCATGATGGAAGGCGCTTACTACGTAGGGCGCATAGGTGCTCAAGTAGGTGAGCCGTCTGCCAGAGTTTGGGTGCAATACGGTATGTTCGATGGCTTGCGTCGTGCACTAGCGCAAACAATAGAAGTGATTGTCATGACGCTCGACATGTTGGGTCGTTTGCTCACGGGGCAAGCCTCTTTGGATAACTTGAGTGGGCCACTTACGATGGCTGATTATGCGGGTCGATCCGCGAGTCTTGGACTCGGTGCTTATTTGAGCTATTTGGCTTTAGTTAGCGTCAGTCTTGGCGTATTCAATTTGCTCCCTTTGCCGATGCTCGATGGGGGGCACCTGTTGTATTATCTTTACGAGGCCTGCACAGGGCGTCCTCCTTTGCCCGAATGGCTAGACGCCATGCAACGGGTGGGACTGACGATCTTGGTGTCACTGATGGCTTTTTCTCTTTTTAACGATGTGGTTCGCCTGGGGTGGCTCCCATAAGTTCCCGATAAAGCTCATGAACATGCAACTCTCTCATTTTCACCGCACCACATTGGCTCGCACTGCTGCCTTGATTGCTGGCTCAGTGATCGCCTTCAATGCTTTGGCGGGTGATCCTTTCAATGTGCGTGATATCCGCGTCGAAGGCTTGCAACGCGTAGAGCCAGGTACCGTGTTTGCCTCAATACCTTTTCGCGTCGGCGATAGCTACACCGATGAAAAAGGGGCAGCTGCCATTCGCAGTTTGTTTGCCCTAGGTCTTTTTAAAGACGTACGTATTGAAGTCAACGGTGATGTGCTGGTATTGATTGTGGAAGAGCGTCCCAATATTGCAGCGGTTGAATTCATTGGTACCAAAGAGTTTGATAAAGACACTTTGAAAAAAGCGCTCAAGGATATTGGTCTGGCGGAGGGTCGTCCCTTTGATAAAGCACTGGCTGATCGTGCTGAGCAAGAACTCAAGCGTCAGTATGTCAACCGTAGTTTGTACGGTGCAGAAATCATCACCACCATCACACCCGCTGAGCGTAACCGTGTGAATTTATCGTTCACCGTGGTTGAAGGTGATTTAGCCAAAATTAAAGAGATGCGCGTTGTGGGCGCCAAAGCGTTTGATGAATCCAAATTGTTAGATCAGTTCGATCAAGGCACAGGCAACTGGCTAAGTTGGTACACGAAGTCTGACCGTTATTCGCGTACCAAACTTAACGCCGATTTGGAAACATTGCGTGCATGGTATTTAGCACGTGGTTACTTAGAGTTCCGAATTGACTCCACCCAAGTGGCGATCTCTCCGAACAAGCAAGACATCAGCATTACCATCAACGTGACTGAAGGTGATCGTTTTGTGGTGTCTGAAGTGGCGTTGGAAGGCTACTATTTGGGCAAAGACGATGAGTTCAAGTCGCTCATTGAAATCCAAGCTGGTAAGGCCTATAACGCCGATGAGGTCGCTCGGACGACCAAGGCCTTTAATGAGTATTTTGGCAATTTCGGCTTTGCTTTTGCGCGTACAGACGTTCGTCCAGAAATTGATCGCACTACCAATCGTGTGAAATTGGTGTTGGTTGCAGATCCTTCACGTCGCGCTTATGTGCGCCGCATCAATATTGTTGGGAATAACCGCACGCGCGATCAAATTGTGCGGCGTGAATTTCGGCAAACTGAATCATCTTGGTATGACGGCGAAAAAATTCGCTTGTCACGCGACCGTGTGAATCGCTTGGGCTACTTTAAAGATGTTGATATTGATACCCAAGAGGTTCCAGGTACGCAAGACCAGGTTGACTTGAATGTGAATGTGGTTGAGAAACCGACGGGCATGTTAACGCTGGGCGCGGGGTTCTCAAGTGCAGAAAAAGTTACTCTGTCATTTGGTGTCCAACAAGACAATGTGTTTGGTTCTGGGCATAACTTAGGCGTTCAGGTCAGTACCAGTAAGTACAACCAATATTACGTTCTCAACACAACGGATCCCTATTTCACCGAAGATGGCGTATCTCGAACCTTTGAGCTATACCATCGCGCGAGCAAGCCTTATGTAGAGCAGGGGGGTAACTATCGCTTAATCACTTCTGGTTTAGGGCTGCGATTTGGTCTCCCATTCAGTGAACTCGATCGAGTTTTTGTGGGGTCTTCTGCCGAGCGCACCGAGTTGGTTCCTGGAACCAATATGTTGGGTGTTCATGCTGACTTGTGTCAGCAGTTTGGTTGTGTTGCGCAAAACGTGCCGATCACTGCAGGCTGGGCGCGTGACAGCCGAGACAGTTACCTCAATCCGAACAGCGGTAAATTCATTCGTATCAACAGTGAATTGGGCGCGTTTGGTGATGCGCGTTACACCAAGGTGGGCGCGCAGTATCAGCAGTATTTTCCAATCACCAAAAAATACACATTCGCGTTCAATGCGGATGTTGGAGTTGGTCAAGGCTTAAACGGTCAAAAATTACCTTTCTACAAGAACTATTACTCTGGTGGTTTAGGTTCTGTCAGAGGTTTTGAGCAGGGCACTTTAGGTCCTCGTGATATCACAGGCCCAGTGATTGGGGGAGCTAAAAAGCTGACCTTGAACACTGAGTTCTTGATGCCGTTCCCAGGCGCTGGCAACGATCGGACGCTTCGCTTGTATGGGTTCTTCGATATGGGTAACGTTTATGGTGAACTTGAAAAAGTAGATCTGGGACAGTTGCGTAGCGCTTATGGTGCAGGCTTGAGTTGGGTGTCTCCCATGGGGCCTTTGCGCTTTGCTTGGGCGCGTCCTATTAAGTCATTCCCAGGGGATAGAATTCAACAATTGCAATTCCAAATTGGGACATCCTTCTGATGACTACATTGACACGTCAACTATCTTTAGCGGTTGTTTTGGGCTTGGCTGCTTTTTGTGCACAAGCCGAAGAAATTCGTATTGGCTTTATCAATACCGACCGTATTTTCAAAGAGTCGAATACAGCTAAGCAGGCGCAAGCCAAACTTGAGCAAGAGTTTTCCAAGCGTGAAAGAGATCTGATTGATGTTGAAAAGACATTCAAATCAGCGGTTGAGAAGTTTGAGCGTGATGCACCTACTTTGTCTGAGTCTCAACGCATGTCTCGCCAAAAACAACTGGGTGAGCAAGATCGTGATTTCCAACGTAAGCGTCGTGAGTTTCAAGAAGAGCTCAATGCACGCAAGAATGAAGAGTTTCAACAGGTGCTTGAGCGTGCCAATCGTGTGATCAAGCAAGTGGCTGAAGCGGAGAAATTTGACCTGGTGTTGCAAGAGGCTGTTTACATCAATCCCAAGCACGACATCACTGAGAAAGTGCTCAAGGTCATCAACGCTGCTAAATAATCAGCCGTGGCACTGCGTCTCGGCCAAATCGTTGAAAGTTTGGGTGGTCGCCTCGTTGGCGATCCCCAGCACCTCATTCAAAAGCTCGCACCACTTGACACTGCGCAATCCAATGCGCTGAGCTTTTTAAGCAATCCCAAATACCAATCGCAACTTCTTACGACACAGGCGGGCTGTGTCATCGTGTCACCAGCAGTTGCCGAAACTGCCAAGGTCACTGTAGCCTTGATCGTGGCAGATAACCCCTATCACTACTTTGCGCGGGTGACCCAGCTGTGGCGCCAACACACGCGTGTGCGTGATGAACCTTTGATTCACACCAGTGCGGTAATTCATCCACAAGCGCATGTCGATGTCAGTGCGCGTATCGGCCCGTTGTGTGTGGTCGAGCGAGGCGCACATATTGGCGCGAATACGTGGCTCAAATCAGGCGTCACCGTGGGGGAGGATTGCCGCATCGGGGAGCGTTGCATTGTTCACGCTGGCGTTGTCATAGGTGCTGACGGTTTTGGTTTTGCCTTGTATGAAGGGCGTTGGGAAAAGATAGAGCAGCTCGGCGCTGTTCGCATCGGCAACGATGTCGAAATCGGAGCGAACACCTGTATCGACCGTGGTGCGTTGGATGACACCGTCATCGAAGACGGCGTCAAGTTGGATAACTTGGTACAGATTGGTCATAACGTCCATGTGGGGGCGAATACGGCCATGGCTGGTTGCGCGGGTGTAGCTGGCAGTGCCCGTATTGGGGCCAATTGCACAGTAGGCGGTGGCGCTGTGGTGCTAGGTCATTTGCAACTTGCCGATGGCGTGCACATTTCAGCGGCGTCGGTGGTCATGCGATCCATCCGTCAACCGGGTCAGTACAGTGGTGTCTTTCCAATCGACGACAATACTTCTTGGGAAAAAAATGCTGCCACGCTACGCCAACTGCATCGATTGCGCGACCGTATCAAATCTCTTGAATCAGCTTTAGAAAGTCAAAAAAAATGAGCATGGATATCCACCAAATTTTGAAGCAGTTGCCGCACCGTTACCCCATCTTATTGGTGGACCGTGTGTTAGAAATTGAAAAAGGCAAAAGCATTCGTGCCATTAAAAACGTCACGATCAATGAGCCGTTTTTCACAGGGCACTTTCCACATCGCCCCGTGATGCCGGGTGTATTGATGCTCGAAGCTTTGGCACAAGCCGCTGCACTGTTGTCGTTTGATGCCTTGGACGCATCGCCGGATGACAACACCGTGTATTACTTTGCTGGCATTGATGGCGCACGTTTCAAACGACCTGTTGAGCCTGGCGATCAATTGATTCTTGAGGTTGAGTTGCTTCGTATGAAGGCCGGCATTTTCAAGTTCAAAGCATGCGGCAAAGTGGGTAATGATGTGGCAGTAGAAGCCGAACTCATGTGCACCATGCGCACCATCACTTAATCACAAATAGCTACACCACCTAGACGATGAGCCTCATCCACGCCACAGCCATTGTTGACCCCAAGGCCGAGCTTGATAGTTCGGTGCAGGTGGGGCCTTACACCATCATTGGGCCTGACGTGCGCATTGGCGCTGGTACCACCGTGGGCCCACATTGCGTCATTGAAGGTCACACCACCATTGGAAACGACAATCGGATTTTCCAGTTCAACTCACTGGGTGCGATTCCACAAGACAAGAAGTACGCAGGTGAACCCTGCGAGCTCATCATTGGTGACCGCAATACCATCCGCGAGTTTTGTACCTTCAACATTGGTTCACCCGGCGATGCTGGTATCACCCGAGTGGGGAGTGATAACTGGATCATGGCTTATGTGCACTTAGCGCATGACTGCATCGTGGGCAATCACACCATTTTTGCCAACAGTGCCCAATTGGCAGGCCATGTGCATGTGGGGGACTGGGTGATTTTGGGTGGATTCACTGTTGTCCATCAGTTTGTACGCATTGGTGCGCATGCATTCACCGCCATGCATTCTTTGTTGTTTGCTGATGTACCACCGTTTGTGATGTGTCAAGGCCAACCTGCTCAGCCCCGTTCGATGAACTTTGAGGGTTTGCGCCGTCGTGGTTTCTCTCCCGAGCGTATCAGTGCTGTCAAAGCTATGCACAAAGCTTTGTATCGCGATGACTTGACGCTTGAGCAAGCCAAAACGCGCATGACAGCGTTGACTCAAGAAAAGCCAGAAGCCGCACCCGATGTGGCCATGATGCTGGATTTCTTAAATCAAACATCGCCGCAACGCGGCATCATCCGTTAATCCCCATGGCCGAGGCCCTGTCTTTCTCGCTGGTCGCAGGCGAGGCCTCGGGCGATTTGCTCGCCGGCCTCTTGCTTGGCGGTATGCGTGATAAATGGCCTGATATGCAGAGTGCTGGTATCGGTGGACCGCGAATGTCAGCGCAGGGCTTTGAGCCTTGGTGGCCTTACGAAAAACTCGCCGTACGCGGCTATGTGGAAGTGCTGCGCCACTACCGAGAAATTGTGGGTATTCGCAATCAATTACGTGAACGCTTGTTGGCCCATCCACCCAGTGCTTTCATTGGTGTGGATGCGCCCGACTTCAACCTTGATCTAGAGCTCGCCCTCAAAACCCAAGGCATTCCTACGATTCACTTTGTGTGTCCGTCCATTTGGGCGTGGCGTGCCGATCGTGTGGAGAAGATTCGCCAAAGCGTGGACCATGTGTTGTGCATCTTCCCGTTTGAGGCCGACTTACTCGCACAGCATGGCATCGAGGCCACCTATGTCGGGCATCCTTTAGCCAAAACTATTCCTGATGTGCCAGATCGTGTTGCCGCACGCACAGCGCTTGGACTGCCGCAAGACGCCACGGTGGTGGCTTTGTTGCCGGGCAGTCGTAGCTCAGAGATCGCGTATTTGGCGAGCCGCTTTTTACAGGCTGCACAACGCATGGCTAGTCTGCAGCCAGGCATTCATTTTGTGTTGCCCGCCATGCCTGCGTTGCGGGCGCGGATTGAAGCCATTGCAAAAGAAATAGGCGAAGTGCCCAATTTGCTGGTGCTCAATGGCCAATCACATGCTGCGCTGGCAGCTTGCGATGTGACGCTCATTGCCAGCGGTACAGCCACGCTAGAAGCCGCCTTGTTCAAACGTCCCATGGTGATTGCCTACAACATGAACTGGCTCAGCTGGCAAATCATGCGCCGTAAAAAGCTGCAGCCATGGGTGGGCTTACCCAACATCTTGTGCCAAAACTTTGTGGTGCCCGAGCTGCTGCAAGACGCAGCTACACCCGATGCTTTGGCGCACGAGGTGATGCAATGGCTGAACAACCCTGCTGCGGCTACCGCCGTTCAACAACGCTTTGCGACGCTGCACGACACGCTGCGTCGTGATACCCCCGCACTGGCGGCTCATGCGATCGAAAAAGTTCTTGCGCGCTGAACAAGTCGCACTCATTTGGGATGCTCCAGGTTTGATCGCTGGGGTGGACGAGGCTGGTCGTGGTCCGTTGGCTGGACCTGTGGTGGCCGCAGCTGTGATCTTGGACGACTTGAATCCTATTGCAGGCTTGGCCGATTCCAAAAAACTCACTGCCTTGAAACGCGAACGCTTGTATGACGAAATTCGCGCCAAAGCCTTGTGTTGCTCCATCGCTGAAGCGACGGTCGAAGAAATTGATGAGTTCAACATCTTGCAAGCCACCCTGCTGGCCATGCGCAGAGCTGTAGAAGGCTTGCGCCTCAAACCTACCAAAGTGCTGGTGGACGGCAATCGTTTGCCCGTGCTCGATGTGTTGGCTGAAGCGATTGTCAAAGGTGATAGCAAGGTCCAAGCTATTTCTGCGGCATCTATCTTGGCCAAAGTGCATCGTGATCGTTGGTGCCAAGAACTGCACGTGCAGTACCCGCAATATGGTTTTGATGGCCACAAGGGTTATGGCACAGCAGCGCATTTGCAGGCGCTCAAAGAGCACGGTGCCACGCCTTGGCATCGCAAGTCATTCTCTCCCGTGGCTGAGGTTTTGAAATGAACTTGATCACCTCGCGTGACAATCCTTTGGTGAAAGACCTGCGTCGCTTGTCGCAAGATAGCACGGCGTACCGCAAGCTCGGTTGTGTGTGGTTAGAGGGCGATCATTTGTGTCGTGCAGCGCTGACACGCGGTGTTAAGCCTGAGCATGCGGTGTTTGCTGAGTCTTTGTGGTCCACGGCGCCACGCGAATGGACGCAAGCAGCAGAACGCAACACCGTGTTGCCTGATGCGTTGTTTTCCGAAATCAGCAGCCTCGAATCGCCTGCCAAGATGGGTTTTGTCTTGCCTGTTCCCGTTTTGAAAGAAGTGCAGGCCACTACGCCGACTGTGGTGCTAGACCGTGTGCAAGACGCGGGCAATGTGGGCTCCATTTTGCGAAGTGCGTCGGCTTTCGGCTTCAAACAAGTGTTGGCTATCAAAGGTTCGGCGGCCTTGTGGTCGCCCAAAGTTTTGCGAGCTGGCATGGGCGCACATTTTGGGTTGCATTTGATCGAGGGCTTGCGTGTTGATGATCTGAGTGCCCTAGATATGCCTTGGGTGGCGACGAGCTCGCACCAAGGTCCGTTTTTGCATACCTTGCTCGCCGAATCTAAGCTGCCGATGCCCTGTGCATGGCTCATGGGGCATGAAGGGCAGGGCGTATCCCTTGCGTTAGTCGATCGTGCAGCGCTGCACGTGCGCATTGCACAACCTGGCGGTGAAGAGTCGCTGAATGTGGCCTCGGCTGCTGCTATTTGCTTACACGCCAGTGCCACTTGTCACTTGGCTTAATTCACCAGCGATCATTCGGGAAAACCAGTGCCTCGGATATAATGAGAGGCTTTCCCGCATCAACCTGTACGCCCCAGCTCAAACCTAGGCAAATTCCTCGAACAAAGCAGCCAAAGAGACACGTTCTC
>JACCDV010186194.1_pt1 | contig 13445 bp, 12 predicted proteins | sample 7446131 | NCBI WGS metagenome assembly JACCDV01 (sample SAMN15323448, study PRJNA562643) | freshwater metagenome | isolation source: river surface water | place: USA:Blue River Watershed | collected 2017-08-17 | reverse complement strand
CCGTATGCAATGCACTTCGCCGGTTTCGATTTCCAAGGCCAATACACCCAGCACATCACCGTCTTTATCGCGCAACAAATCCAAGGCCAACCACTCCACAAAAAACTGGGTATTGGATTGGATATTGCGCTGATACAAGGTGTGCAACATGGCATGGCCGGTTCTATCGGCGACCGCACAGGTGCGGGAAATGGCCGCTTCTCCAAAATTTTGCGTCATGCCGCCAAACGGCCGTTGGAAGATCTTGCCATTTTCTAAGCGATCGAACGGCATACCAAAATGCTCTAACTCGTAGATGGCCGCCGCCGCGTTTTTACACATAAACTCGATGGCATCTTGGTCGCCCAAATAATCCGAACCTTTGATGGTGTCGTACATATGCCATAACCATTTATCATCCGCCACATTGCCCAGTGCCGCAGCAATGCCGCCTTGTGCCGCCACGGTATGCGAACGGGTAGGAAACACTTTAGATAAAACGGCTACTTTTAAACCGGATTGCGCCAACTGCAATGAGGCGCGTAAACCGGCGCCACCACCACCCACCACCAAGGCATCAAATACTTGCGTTGCAACTGCCATAAGCCATAAACCTTAAATAAAAAATAATCAACTAAGCCAACAATAGGTAACTTGCCCAAGCCAAATACAGCCATAGCAAGAGCACCAAGAGTTTCAATAAGACCGCACGCACAGTGTCATTGGGCACGTAATCTTTAAACACATCGCGTATGCCTAACCAAGCGTGCAGGCTTAAGGCAAACCAAAACAACAGCGTCGCCAAACGCCACCAGCCAGGCTGGAAAAACGCTAGCCAGCTTTGGTAATCGGTCGGTGCCAACCAGAAAAATCGCCCTACTGCTAACACGCTGTATATGGCCATGGCCAAGCCGGTTAGGCGTTGGGATAACCAGGCGCGCATGCCGGGGTAACGTTTCGTTAAGAGTTCAATCAACATAAGCTATACCCACAATGCAATGCTCACCACTAGCGTGGCAAACAAACCCAACAGCAACACCACTTTACTGGTGTAACGGGCTTTCATTAGCGTCGTCATCCAATGCACGTCCATCGCCAAGTGGCGAATCCCGGCAAAGAAATGGTGAAAAAATGCCCAAGCCAACCCCATCAGCAGCAGCTTAATGAAGGGGCTGTGCAGAAAGGCCAGGACGCCATCAAACTGACTGGCCGAACTTAATGACAATTGCAATAACAACAAAATGACCGGTAATAGCAAAAACAATACGCAGCCGGTGGCCCTATGCAAAATCGACACCAAGGCATTAATCGGCAAGCGTATGGTGAGCAAATTTAGGTTTTTAGGCCGATTTTTTTTAACTGGTCTAGAGGTCATGGTCAGCACTAGTTTTTAGCCTGTTGCAATCTAGCGGCATCCGCCACCGCGCCGGACACGCGCGCTAATAAGCGTTTATCAAACGGTTTAGGAATGATGTAGTCTTTACCAAAACTCAAGCTTGTTAAGTTGTAGGCCTGCAAGACATCCGCCGGCACCGGTTCGCGCGCCAAGGCAGCTAAAGCATGGGCCGCGGCTATTTGCATCTCGTCGGTAATTTGTTTGGCTTTGGCATCCAAAGCGCCGCGGAACAAATACGGAAAGCACAAGGCATTGTTAACTTGATTAGGGAAATCCGAGCGGCCTGTCGCCATCAAGATATCATCACGCACGGCATGCGCCAGACTGGGTAAAATTTCCGGATCGGGATTAGCCAAGGCAAACACCACGGGTTTCGCCGCCATCCCTTTAAGCAAATCGGGTGATAAAGCATTGGCTGCTGACACCCCAATAAACACATCGGCACCCGGCATCACGTCGGCCAGGGTTTTAGCGGCACTGGGCGCCACGGCCAAATGCCGGTTATTGTCGTGCAAATCAGGACGCGACGTATCCAACACGCCAGATTTATCCACCATGGTGATGTTGCTTGCACCCATCAGTTTAAGCAAGCGCGCACAAGAACAGCCCGCGGCACCCGCGCCTAAAAATACTATTTTTGCCTTAGCCAAGCTTTTACCTTGCAACTCCAAGGCGTTCGACAAGGCCGCAGCCACGATCACCGCTGTGCCGTGTTGATCATCATGAAATACCGGAATATCAAGACGCGCGCGCAATTCCTTTTCTATTCTGAAACAGTGCGGGGCAGCGATGTCTTCTAAATTGATACCACCAAAGGTAGGCGCGATGTTGACCACGGTTTCAATGAAGGCTTCCACACTAGGGGCATTCACCTCTATATCAAACACATCGATGCCGGCAAAGTGCTTAAACAACACGGCTTTGCCTTCCATAACCGGCTTGCTGGCGAGTGGCCCCATATTACCTAAACCCAATACTGCCGTGCCATCAGTAATCACCGCCACCAAATTGCCTTTATTGGTATAACGGTAGGCGGTGGCCGGATCGCGGTTTATTTCACGTACCGGTACGGCCACGCCTGGGGTGTATGCCAGCGACAAATCGTCTTGGCTAGCACACGGTTTGGATGACTCAACGGACAATTTTCCTGGTTTCGGAAACTCGTGGTAATCCAGCGCACGTTTTTTTAAATCATCCATCGTTTTTACCCTTTTTTAATATTCCACTCTTAGCCAAGTACCGCTTAGCATCGATTCAAGCATTATTCCAATTCGTTCATGTAATGGTGGTTGTCCGTCACGCACATGCCCAAGCGCCACTCCATGGGTTTATCCCCGTAAGTAAAGGACACGCGCTCTATGCTTAAAATAGGCTCGTTTTCTTTCAAGCCCAATGCCTGCGCCACCTCACCTTGAGCCCCAACGGCTTTCAAACGCTCTTCCGCACGCACCATGCGCACGCCAAATTCAGACTCGTACATGCTGTACATGGAGCCGTTGTTTTCTTCCACGCGGTTGCCGTTTAAGCCTTTAAATGGCGCAGCGGGCACGATAATGTGATCGAAGATCAGCGGCCGACCAGAGAAGGTGAGCAAACGCTTAATCTCTATAGTAGAAGCACCGGCTTTCAAATCGAGGATTTGCCCCATGCGCACATCGGCTTTGCCTTTAACGCAGGAGATGAATTCGTTTTTCAATAATTCTTTTTGTCCATCGACTGAAGTTAAGCGTAAAAATCGCAGCTTCATGTTGTCTGCGCTGTGGGTGGCCACAAACGTGCCTTTGCCTTGACGGCGGATTAAAATATTTTCCGTGGCCAAAGCATCGATGGCTTTTCTTACCGTGCCTTGACTGACTTTATAACGACCAGCCAAATCAATCTCACTGGGGATCATGTCGCCAGGACGCCATTCTCCACCAATTAAACTTTGCGTTAACAAGACTTTAATCTGATCGTAAAGTGGCTTGTAACTTGGCGAATTGTAATGTTTATCTATCATGATTTTTGATCTCATCAAAATCGAATCACCTACAAAATCGGTCATTCATTAAGCACTAATTAGCAATGGCTCATTTATATCATGCTATTTTTTAATAGTCTAGCATTTTATATCTTATATAAGACATAAGATATATATTGACATTTTTTAATGAGACTCTATATAATCGATTCAGCTTGAAGAAAACCCATTACTTATAGGCCAGATAAAGGTAATCGAATGACTCAATATTTTCGCCCGCGCCGCTCCATGCTCTATGTGCCTGGCTGCAACACACACTATTTAGAGCGCGCCAGAACCTTACACGCAGACTCGGTAATACTGGATTTAGGTGACCCAGTCTTGGTGGAGTGCAAAGAAGAATCACGCGACAACGTTGTGCGCTTCGTCAACGAAGGCGGCTACGGCTCGCGTGAAGTGGTGGTGCGTGTCAACGACCTAATCTCGCAATGGGGGCCAAACGACATTAAAGCCGTGGCTAAAACCAAAATCGATGCGGTGTTGTTTCCTAATATAGAATCCAAAGAGGATGTCTTGACCGCCCTATCGCTATTGGATGCGGCAGGTGGCAGCCACCTACCCATCATGGTCATGATAGAGAGCCCGATCGCCGTGCTGAACGCCAAAGAAATTGCCAGCGCGTCGGATCGCATTGTTTGTATGGTGATGGCTACTTCAGATTTGATTTCGCAATTGCACGCACGCGTAACGCACGAACGTTCCGCCATACTCACCTCCTTATCACTGGTGATCTTGGCTGCCCGCGCTTACGGCCACGCAGTAGTGGATGGCATCACTAGCGACTTTAAAAACATGCATTCGTTTGAATACGCTTGCCGCTTAGGCCGCGACATGGGCTTTGACGGCAAATCGCTGGTGCACCCAGCGCAATTGGCCTACAGCAACGACGCTTACACACCGCAAGCCAGCGAAGTTAAAAATGCCAGAGAAATCATCGCCGCCTTAAAAGCGGCCAATGAAATGGGCAAAGGCACGGTCGTGGTTAATGACAAATTGGTCGAACGTCACCACGTGCGCGCCGCCGAACGCTTGCTTAAACTAAGCGAAATGATCAGCACCTTGGAAGAAAACCATGTCTAATACGACACACAGCAGCAAAATCAATGCCGGTAACTTCTTTGAGGACTTCAAACTCAATCAAGTCATCGTGCATGCCACGCCGCGCACCGTGGGTGCCGGCGAAGCCGCCTTGTACATAGCCTTAACGGGCGCCAGACAAGCCTTGCATTCAGCCGACACGCTGGCCCAATCACTGGGCTACCCGGCACGCCCCTTGGACGACATGCTAGCTTTTCACATTGCCTTTGGTAAAACCGTGCCTGACATCTCAGTGAATGCCGTGGCCAACCTAGGTTATGCCGAGGTGCAGTTTTTGCATCCGGTCTACGCGGGCGACACGCTAAGCACCAGCTCAACCGTCATAGGTTTGAAACAAAATTCCAACGGTAAATCCGGTGTGGTTTATGTGCGCTCGGTCTCCACCAACCAATTGCAACAAACCGTATTCTCATGGGTACGCTGGGTGATGGTGCACAAAAAAGACCTCGATGCGCCGGCCCCCACCACGGTCATACCAAGCTTGGCCGACCATGTGGCCAGTGCCGACTTAGCCGTGCCAGCCTGCTTGGATGCTAGGAAATTCAATACCGCCCATACCGGCGGCGCCTACCTATGGGACGACTACACGGTGGGCGAGCGCATCAACCACCCGGCCGGCATGACCATCAGCGACACCGACCATACCTTGGCAACCAAACTCTATCAAAACAATGCGCGTTTGCATTTCGATGAATTGATGATGAAACCCAGCGCATTTGGTCGTCGCCTGATGTACGGCGGCCATGTGATATCGGTATGCCGCGCCCTGTCGCACGACGGTTTAGAAAATGCCTTGTCTGTGCTGGCCATCAACGCTGGCACACACTGCAACCCAAGCTTTGGTGATGACACCATCTACACTTGGACGGAAGTATTGGACAAACACAGCTTGCCCAATCGCAGCGACGTGGGCGCCTTGCGCTTGCGTATGGTTGGCCTAAAAAATACGCCGGCCGACGCCTTAGCCAGCACCCACATCATGGACGGTGAGAAAAAAACCTACCACCCCAATGTGGTGCTAGACCTCGACTACACCGTGCTTATGCCCCGTAAACCAGCTTAATTTTGCCCTAGGATTATTAACATGCAGCCATCAACCTTAGTACACCCTAACGACGCCTTGTTTAGTGGAGAGAAATCCTTTCCCATCATCCCGTCATGCGAGCATTTTGCCGGTAGTGAGAAATTAATCCTAAAAGCACTGGCCATGCAAGACAGCATAGGCCCGGTGTTTGACATCACTTGCGATTGCGAAGACGGCGCACAAGCTGGCCAAGAACGCGATCACGCGGCCATGATAGTGCGCGTGTTAAACAGCGCTGAGAATAAACACAAAATGGCCGGTGCCCGTATACACGATTACACCCACCCTGCTTGGAAACAAGACATAGACATCTTGGTTGCTGGCGCTGGGCAGGTCTTAAGCTACATCACCATCCCTAAATGCACCAGCCATGCGCAAGCCAGCGAAATGATTGCTTACATCCAAAAAGTGGCGACGTTTAACGGCATACAACGCGAAATACCGGTGCACATCTTGGTGGAAACGCACGGCGCTTTAAAAGCCGTGCACGAAATCGCCAGCTTGCCGTGGTTGCAAGTACTGGATTTCGGCTTGATGGATTTTGTTAGTGGCCACCATGGCGCCATTCCGGCCTCAGCCATGCGCAGCCCTGGCCAATTTGACCACCGCTTATTGGCCCGCGCCAAAGCCGAATTGGTAGCGGCCGCTTTAGCCAACGGCGTAGTGCCTGCGCACAACGTGACCTTGGATTTAAAAAACGTAGAAACCACCCACAGCGACGCCTCACGCGCACGCCATGAATTTGGCTTTTTACGCATGTGGAGCATCTACCCCACGCAAATCGAAGCCATCGTCAGCGCCATGAAACCTAACTTTGACGAAGTGCAAGACGGTGCCAACATTTTACTGGCCGCACAAAAAGCCGACTGGGGACCAATTCAATACGACGGCGAGCTGCATGACAGAGCCACCTACCGCTATTTCTGGGAAATTTTACAAAAAGCCAAACTTACTAAAGTGGCGATACCGGCCGAAGCCCAAACCGCATTTTTCAGTTAATTTTATTTAACCTTAGACCTTTAGGTAAACACCATGACACAAGCCGCAACTGCAGGCGCACGCTTTCGTGCCGCCCTTAAAGCCGAAAAACCTTTACAAATCATAGGCGCAATTAACGCCTACCACGCCATGCTGGCCACGCAAACCGGCTTCAAGGCCTTGTATTTGTCTGGCGGCGGCGTGGCGGCTGGCTCATTGGGCTTGCCTGACTTAGGCATCTCTACTTTAGAAGACGTACTCATCGACGTGCGCCGCATTACCGATGCCGTTGACACGCCTTTATTGGTCGACATCGATACTGGCTGGGGCGGCGCATTCAACATCGCGCGCAGCGTTAAAAGCATAGCCAAAGCTGGCGCAGCGGCCGTGCATATCGAAGACCAAGTCAGCGCCAAACGCTGTGGTCACAGACCGAATAAAGCCATCGTCAGCCTAGAAGAAATGGTGGACCGGGTGAAAGCCGCGGTGGACGCCAAGCCTTACGACGACTTTGTCATCATGGCCAGAACCGATGCACTGGCAGTTGAAGGCTTGCAATCGGCCATAGACCGAGCATGCGCTTGCGTAGAGGCTGGCGCTGACATGATATTCCCAGAAGCGATGACCGAACTGGGCATGTATAAACAATTTGCCGCCGCCGTTAAAGTGCCGGTGCTGGCCAACATCACTGAATTTGGCAGTACGCCTTTATTCACCGTGGATGAATTGCGTGGCGCCGATGTCAGCATGGTGCTCTACCCCTTGTCGGCGTTCCGCGCCATGAACCAAGCAGCACTGACCGTCTACCAAGCCATGCGCAAAGACGGCACACAACAAAATGTCATCGGCTTAATGCAAAGCCGCGCTGACCTCTACGAGCATTTAGGCTACCACGCCTTTGAACAAAAATTGGATGCCTTATTTAAAGGAGAAAAGTAGTCATGCAAGCAACGACGACATCCCCAGCAGCAGAAGCCCCGAAAAAGAAAAAAGGCGTGGCCTTAGCCGGCGTGACCGCTGGTAACACCGCAATTTGTACAGTAGGCCACACCGGCAATGACTTGCATTACCGTGGCTACGACATCCTAGAATTGGCCAAATACGCCAGCTTTGAAGAAGTGGCCTACTTGCTTATACACGGCGAATTGCCCAACAAAACACAACTGGCCGGCTACCATGCCAAGCTGAAAAAACTGCGAGACCTTCCTGCCGCACTTAAAACCGTGCTGGAACAAATCCCTAAAAACACCCACCCCATGGACGTGATGCGCACTGGCTGCGCCATGCTGGGCACCTTGCAACCAGAAGCGGCTGACCGCAACACCGAAGCCGCGCAAGATTTAGGCGACCGATTAATCGCCTGCTTTGGCTCTATCTTGCTGTATTGGTACCACTTTAGCCACAACGGCAAACGCGTGGAAGTAAACACCGACGACGACAGCATTGCCGCGCACTTCTTACATGTGCTGCACGGCAAAGCCCCTAGCCAACTGCACATAGATGCCATGAACACCTCCTTGGTGTTGTATGCCGAACACGAATTTAACGCCTCCACCTTCACTGGCCGCGTGATTGCCGGCACCTTGTCGGACATGTATTCCTGCATTACCGGCGCCATAGGCGCTTTGCGTGGCGCTAAGCACGGCGGCGCCAATGAAGCCGCCATGGAAATTATCGAGCGTTATAAAACGCCGGATGAAGCGGAAGCAGACATCTTGGCGCGCATGGCACGCAAAGAAATCATCATAGGCTTTGGTCACCCGGTGTACACCATCGCCGACCCACGCAACGAATCGATCAAAGAAGTCAGCCGCAAATTGTGTGCTGATGCCGGCGACATGACGTTGTTTGACATTTCCGCCCGCATAGAAAGCGTGATGTGGCGCGAGAAAAAAATGTTCCCTAACTTGGATTGGTACAGCGCGTCCAGCTACCACATGATGGGCATACCGACCGGCATGTTCACCCCAATATTCGTTATTTCCCGCACCACAGGCTGGGTAGCGCACGTCATTGAACAGCGCATAGACAACAAAATCATACGCCCGAATGCCGAATACATAGGCCCGGATAACCGGAATTACCTGCCACTAGAAAAAAGGTAAACCCACGGATTTTGAGTGCCGTGCAACAAAGAGATTTGCTTAAAAATTAATTAATAAAGGTAATAAATCATGTCAGCTCACATTTCAAATGTACGCCCCGCCCCCGACCAAGTGATCGTGGATATCGCCAACTACGTGGCGGATTTCAAGATCGAATCCAGCGAAGCCTACGACACCGCACGCAACTGCTTAATGGACACATTGGGTTGCGGCTTTGAAGCCTTGGATTACCCGGCTTGCACAAAATTATTAGGCCCAGTGATTGCCGGCACCGTGGTGCCCAATGGCGCAAAAGTGCCAGGCACTGCGTTTCAATTGGACCCGATTTTAGCCGCCTTCAATATAGGCGCCATGATACGTTGGTTAGACTTTAACGATACTTGGCTGGCCGCAGAATGGGGTCACCCATCGGATAACTTGGGCGGCATCTTAGCCACTGCCGATTACTTGTCGCGTAAAAATGTAGCCGAAGGTAAAGCGCCGCTAACCATAAAAGACGTGCTCACGGCCATGATTAAAGCGCATGAAATTCAAGGCGTATTGGCGCTAGAAAACAGCTTCAACCGCGTTGGTTTAGACCACGTTATCTTAGTCAAAATCGCTTCCACCGCGGTCGTCACCAAATTGCTAGGCGGCAACAAAGAAGACATCATTAACGCCGTATCCAACGCCTTTGTTGATGGCCAAAGCCTACGCACCTACCGCCATTCACCTAACACCGGCTCACGCAAATCCTGGGCGGCCGGCGATGCCACCAGCCGTGCAGTGCGTTTAGCTTGGATGACCATGCAAGGTGAAATGGGCTACCCATCCGCATTGACCGCAAAAACTTGGGGCTTTTACGACGTGCTATTTAAAGGCAATGCCTTTAAATTTCAACGCAGCTACGGCTCTTATGTGATGGAGCAAGTGCTCTTCAAAATCTCATTCCCGGCCGAGTTCCACGCGCAAACTGCGGTGGAATGTGCGATTCAACTGCACGCGCAAGTGGGCAGCAAAGTGCAAACCATGGAACAAATTGCGCAAATCGACAAAATCGTCATCACCACCCACGAATCCGCGATCCGCATCATCGATAAAACCGGCCCACTAGACAACCCAGCCGACCGTGACCACTGCATACAATACATGGCCACCATAGGTTTGTTAAAAGGAAATCTAACCGCGCAAGATTACGAAGACGCAGCAGCAGCGGACCCAAGAATAGACGCCATACGTGCCAAAATGAGCTGCGTGGAAAAAGCCCAGTACACCACCGATTACCATGACCCAGAAAAACGCTCTATCGCTAACGCCATACAAGTGTTTTTCAAAGACGGCAGCAGCTCAGAAAACATCGCCGTGGAATACCCAATCGGCCACCGTCGTCGTCGCGGTCAAGGCATACCGGAATTGGTGAAAAAATTCAAAGTGAATTTAGCCCGTCGCTTTGACGCCAAAAAACAAGCCGACATCTTGGCCTTGTGCTTGGATCAAGCAAAGTTAGAAACCACCCCAGTCAACCAGTTTGTCGACATGCTGGCTGGCTAATTAAAGATAGAAAGCTAGAAAATAAAGGCCTGCTTATTGCAGGCCTTTCTGTTTTTGCTGGTCCATATAGCAAACCTTGAACACCTCTACTTTCGACCCATAGCCAAAGTATATGGCCTTATGAATTAATAGATTTGAGGTTGACGATTGATTAGATTAACATCGACCAAATGGGCTTAACTCGATGACAATGGCTGTTGTATTCACATCAATAAACTATGAAGAAAAAAATCTCAAAAAACAAAGTTGAAACTAACACCAGCAATTCAAACGGCCATTCCGCAATAAAGAAATTTGAGATGAAATCATTTTGTGCCTGGGATGGTGATGTATTAGTCATCAATGTGCTTGGAACGCCCAGCGCAAAACAAGACGCTATTGGGAAGCCAAAAGGCAATCAACTTAAAATTAGCGTCACAGCCGCTCCGGTGGCCGGCAGAGCCACAGACCATATGGTTAAATTTCTAGCTGAAATATTTGGCGTATCCGCTAAAGACATAACCGTTGTATTCGGCAGAATGAATGTGAATAAGCAATTACGCATTCATGCTCCAAAAAACATACCCGCTGTTATTGCAAAACAGTTAGCTTAAATAGTTTCACACAACTACGGCTAAGCAATCTAGCTGAAAGTATCTAGCAATCAAGCTGCCATCACCGTGCTGTTTTTAAGGTAAAATACTGCTTTATTTACGCTGTTTTATAAGGCTTTACCATGTCTCTGACCACGCTCAACGCCCTTTCCCCTCTGGATGGCCGCTACCAAACTAAACTGGATGCGCTACGCCCTTACTTTAGTGAATATGCACTGATTAAACACCGCGCTTGGGTGGAAGTGGAATGGCTAAAAGCCTTAGCAGCCGCCAGTGAGCTTAAAGAAATTGCACCCTTTAGTCCGGCCACGATACAAGCATTGGATGCAGCGATTGCTAATTTTAGCGAAGCCGATGCGGCACAAGTTAAAACCATAGAAGCCCGCACCAACCACGATGTTAAAGCGCTGGAGTATTGGCTTAAAGACAAGTTTGAGTCCAACCCAGAAATCAAGCAAGCCAGTGAATTCATCCACTTTGCTTGCACCTCCGAAGACATCAACAACTTGTCGCATGGCTTGATGCTAAAAACCGCCCGCGATGCAGTGATGTTGCCTTATCTTAACAATTTAATGGCGCGCCTAAGAGAGCTCGCTACGCAATTGGCCGATCAGCCCATGTTGTCACGCACGCACGGCCAAACCGCTTCGCCTAGCACCATGGGTAAGGAGCTGGCCAATGTGCTGTACCGCTTGCAGCGCCAAGAAAAACAATTAAAGAACAATGAAATTTTGGGCAAAATTAACGGCGCCGTGGGTAACTTTAATGCCCACCTTGCCGCCTACCCAGACTTCGATTGGGAACAATTTGCCGAGCGCTTCGTGCAGTCATTAGGCTTAACTTACAACCCCATGACCATACAAATTGAACCGCACGATTACATGGCCGAGCTGTACGATAACTTTGCCCGCATCAACACCATTTTGATTGATCTAAACCGTGACATTTGGGGCTACATCTCGGTGGGTTACTTCAAACAAAAAGTAAAAGCCGGTGAAATCGGTTCGTCCACCATGCCACATAAAGTGAATCCTATCGACTTTGAAAACTCCGAAGGCAATTTAGGTTTGGCCAACGCGCTGTTACGCCACATGGCAGAAAAGCTACCTATTTCACGCTGGCAGCGTGATTTAACCGATTCCACGGTATTGCGCAACATGGGCGTGGCGTTTGGTTACACCTTGCTGGCGTACGACGCGTGTTTGCGCGGCTTGAATAAACTGGAAATCAACCCAGAAAAATTGGCACAGGATTTAGACGCTAGCTGGGAAGTTCTGGCTGAACCCATACAAACGGTGATGCGCCGCTATGGCATTGCCAACCCCTACGAACAACTCAAAGAATTAACCCGCGGTAAAGGCGGCATCAACAAAGCCTCCTTGCATGCCTTTATCCAAGACTTAGCGATACCCGCAGCCGCCAAACAAGACTTATTAGCCATGACGCCTGCCAGTTACATAGGCAAAGCCGTGGCATTAGCAAAACGCAGCTAGCATGGCCGACGTTTTAGTGCTGTATTATTCCCAAGGCGGCGCCGTACGAGACATGGCGCAGCTTGTTGCACGCGGTATCGAGAGCAATGGCAATGGCAATATCAAAGCACGCATACGCACCGTGCCTAAGGTATCTAGCAATTGTGAAGCGACAGAACCAGACATTCCAACCAGCGGCGACCCTTACATAGAACTAAAGGATTTACAAGAATGCGTGGGCTTGGCACTGGGCAGCCCCACCCGTTTTGGCAACATGGCGGCCGCCATGAAATACTTTTTAGACAGCACGGTTAGCAGCTGGTTAACAGGCGATTTAATTGGTAAGCCAGCCGCCGTATTTACCAGTACCGGCTCCATGCACGGCGGCAACGAAGCTACCCTGCTGAGCATGATGCTGCCTTTGATGCACCATGGCATGCTGATGGTCGGCATACCGTATTCAGAAGCCGAATTGTCCACCACGCAAAGCGGTGGCACGCCTTACGGTGCAAGCCATGTGGCAGGCGCTAGCGATGACAAACCCATCACTACGGAAGAACGTAAACTCTGTTTGGCCTTAGGCAAACGCTTGGGCGAAATAGCCCTTAAACTGAGCGCCTAATGAGCCTAGCCAACGAGGCCCAGCAATTTTTGCGCACCACCCAAAGTGGCTTACTCTCCACCTTTTCGGCAAAGTTTCCTGGCTACCCCTATGGCTCAGTCACTCCTTTCGTTTTAGATCACAGTGGCCAACCGGTTATTTTGATCAGCACCCTTGCAGAACACACGCATAACATTATCGCCAACCCCAAACTGTCACTGCTGGTATTTGCTGGCGATCAAGATTTGCAAGCCAATGCCCGCCTAACCCTGATGGGACATGCAGAAAAAATAGATAAAAGCGATGCCCAGTTAAGCGCCCGCTATTTACGCTACCTACCGAATGCCAGCAGCTATTTTTCCATGCACGATTTTAATTTTTACCGCATCGTGATAGCTCAAGCGCGTTACATTGCCGGCTTTGGCAAAATGGGCTGGCTGAACGGCGGCCTTATAAGCAATACCCATGACAATGCCGCACTGGCGGAACAAGAAACCGCCATCGTTGAGCACATGAACAAAGATCACCAACACAGCCTGATCGCCTACTGCTGGCACACACCCGGCCTTAAAGCCGACAAAGCACACTT
>JACCDV011010314.1_pt1 | contig 13447 bp, 10 predicted proteins | sample 7446131 | NCBI WGS metagenome assembly JACCDV01 (sample SAMN15323448, study PRJNA562643) | freshwater metagenome | isolation source: river surface water | place: USA:Blue River Watershed | collected 2017-08-17 | reverse complement strand
TGGTGCGGTAACGGTACTCGCTGGCCACTTCCACCTGCGTCGGGATGCCGGCGATTTCTTCCAGCCAGTACTTGGCCGCGCAGCCGCTGTAGTAGCTGGTGCCGCAGGCCAGGATGAGCACCGAATCGACTTCCTTGAACACGCTGTAGGCGCCGTCGCCAAAGAGTTCGGGGGCGATGCCGGTCACGCCTTCGAGCGTGTCGGCAATGGCGCGCGGCTGCTCGAAGATTTCCTTTTGCATGTAGTGGCGGTAGGGGCCGAGTTCGGCCGCGCCGCTGTGGGCCTGCACCGTGCGCACCTGGCGCGCTGCCTGGCGGCCCTGGCGGTCGAGCACCCAGTGCTTGCCCAGCTGCATGTCCACCAGGTCACCTTCTTCCAGGTAGACGATCTGGTCGGTCACGCCGGCCAGGGCCATGGCGTCGCTGGCCAGGTAGTGGGCGCCGTCCGGGCCCAGGCCCAGGATCAGGGGCGATCCGGCGCGCGCGCCCACCACGCGCTGCGGCTCGTCCTTGCAAAAGGCGGCAATCGCGTAGGCGCCGTGCAGCTGGGCCACGGCCGCGCGCAGCGCCTCGAACAGGTCGCCGTCGTAGAGGCTGTCGACCAGGTGCACGATCACCTCGGTGTCGGTCTGGCTCTGGAAGTGGTAGCCCTTGGCGCGCAGCGCGGCGCGCAGTTCCTCGTGGTTTTCGATGATGCCGTTGTGCACCAGGGCCACGCGGCCGGGTTTGTCCAGCACATCGCCGCCGGTGCCGTGGCTGAAGTGCGGGTGGGCGTTGTGCACCGCCGGCGCGCCGTGCGTGGCCCAGCGCGTGTGCGCAATGCCGGTGCCGCCGGCAATGCCGTCGGCCTGCACCTGCGACTGCAGCTCGGCCACGCGCGCCACGCTGCGGGCGCGCTTGAGCCCGCCGTCATGCACCGCCACGCCACAGGAGTCGTAGCCCCGGTATTCCAGGCGCTGCAGGCCTTGCACGAGGATGGGAACAATGTTTCGGCTGGAAACCGCTGCGACGATGCCACACATAAGCTTTCTCCTGACGACAGGGCATGCTAAGCGGCATGGGCTGGTTAGATATTTTTTTTAAGTGAAAATAAAGAAATTTTATTGCTTCGCGAAGCGATAGCGGATTATTCACTCACTTAATCAGATTTATAGAAATTTTATTTCTAATTCCGGTCCAAAAGCTGCATCGGCTCTTTTGTCATCTGCGCTTCATCAGTCCGTCACGTCACGGTCAAACGAAGCTCATCCAATCACGGCATCGTTGCTCAAGAAGGGGTATGTCGTGTTGAGTCCATCCATTTGGAGCCAGAACAAGCGGTGGGGCGTGTGGCGTTGGGCCCTGGCTTCGGCATCGGCGGCCGTGTTGGTTGCCTGCGGGGGCACCTCGGAGGTGCCACAGGCAGCGTTCACCTTGCAGTTGCTGCACATTTCGGACGCAGACGGCTCTGACCAGACGGCGCTCAACTCGGTGGCCAATCTGTCGGGGCTCGTCGCCAAGTTCAGGGGCGAACAGCCGAACAACACGCTGGTGGTCAGCTCGGGCGACAACTACATCCCCGGACCCCGGTTCAACGCCGCCAACGACAGCAGCCTGATTTCTTTGCTCGGCACGCCCGAAGTCGGCCGTGCCGACATCGCCATGCTCAACGCCCTGGGCGTTCAGGCCTCGGCCATCGGCAACCATGAGCTGGATCTGGGTACCCGGCAGTTCACCGATCTGATCAAGCCCGCCGGTTCGGGTGCTGCCGCCTGGCCGGGCGCGCAATTTCCCTATCTGGCCTACAACGTGGACTTCAGCGCCGACAGCAACACCGCCAGCCTGCGGGTGGCCAATGGTGGCAACGCCAGTGCACTCACGGGCGGCAAGCTTTCTGGCTGGGTCAAGGTCACGGTCGGCACGGAGACAGTGGGTGTGATCGGCGCCAGCTCGCCGGTATTCAAGAACATCACATCCACCGGGAGCCTTAATTTCAGACCCACCCTGACCTCTGCAGAGCCCGACGTCACGGCGCTGGCCGCTGAAATCCAAGCTGGCGTCGACGAGATGACGGCGCAGGGCATCAACAAAATCGTGTTGCTGGCCCACATGCAGACGATCGCGACCGAAAGGGCGCTGGCAGGCAGGCTGCGCAATGTCGACATCATCGTGGCTGGCGGCTCCAACGCATTGCTGGCCGACCGCAACGACACGCTGCGCACGGGTGACACCGCGGCCGGCGAATACCCCTTCCTTACCACCGATGCCGCTGGCAACCCGACGGTGGTGGTCAACGTTGATGCTGACTACAAATACCTGGGTCGCTTCATCGCGCCATTCACAGCCCAGGGGGTGCTGATCCCCGACCGTTTCGATAACGTCCGCTCGGGTGCCTGGCGCACCAGCGACACCGACGACACCGCTGGTAACGTGACGCCCTCCAGCGTGATCCAATCCATCCGTAACGCCATCAAGAGCGTGCTGGTGAGCAAAGATGGCAACGTCTTCGGCAAGACCACTGTGTTCCTGGAGGGCCGTCGGGCTTTCGTGCGCAACGAGGAGACCAACTTTGGCAGCCTCACTGCCGATGCCAACCTCTGGTACGCCCGGCTCCACGACAGCAGCGCCCAGATTTCTTTGAAGAACGGTGGTGGCATCCGCTCCGAAATTGGCGAAGTGGTTGCCGCACCTGGTTCGACCGCGGTGGCCAGCCTGGCGCCTCCCAAGGCCAACCCGGATGCCAACCGTGCGGCCGGTGAGATCTCACAACTTGCCATCGAGACCGCGCTCAAGTTCAACAACAAACTCTGGGTTTTTGACATCACGGCTGAACAGCTCAAATCGCTGCTCGAGCATGGCGTGGCGAGCCTGGGTAGCCAAGGCCGCTTCCCGCAGGTCGGCGGCATGAGCTTCAGCTACGACCCCAGCCGGACGGCGCAGGCGCTCGATGGCAGTTTCAATGTCACCACGCCGGGTGAGCGCATCCGCTCCCTCAAGGTCGGCAACGACGTGGTGGTGCAAAACGGCGTGATCCAGGGCAACCCCAGCCGCACGTTCCGCATGGTCACGCTCAGCTTCCTGGCCCAGCGCGGGGATGGCTACCCCTTCCCGGTGGCTACCAGCCTGCCCAACAAGATCGAACTGGACACTGCCATGTCCAGCGCCAGCGCCGGCGGGCCCGCCAGCACCGCCTCGGCCACTCTGGGTAGCGAGCAAGATGCCTTGATGAAGTACCTCCAAGCCCAGTACCTGAGCACGCCGTTCAGTGCGGCCGAAACCGCCCCCGCGCTGGACCTGCGCATTCAGGACCTGTCCAAGCGCAGCGACGCCGTGCTGCCCTGAGCCTTGCACCACCGCCCGCCCTGATGAGGGGGGGGGCGGCGGTGCAGCCGGACAAGCCCGCCAGTGTGCGGGCTTTTTTCATGTCGCCCCGGCGCGAATTCGACTGAATATTTCGATTGGCCGGTAATTTTTGAAATATCCTCGCTGCTTCAACGACAGCGCCGTCTTCATGACCCTGCCCTCGACCCGCCATCGCTCCGATCCCCTGGCGCTGGACGCCACAGATTTGCAACTGCTCGATGAACTGCAGCGCGACGCCGGGCGCAGCAACCAGGACCTGGCCGCGACGGTGAATGTTTCGCCGGCCACCTGCCTGCGGCGCATCAAGCGGCTGCGCGATGCCGGCCTGATCGAGCACCAGATGGCGGTGCTCAGCGAAGACCGGCTCGCCGCCGTGCAGGGCCATGGCCTGACGGCGGTGGTCGAGCTCACGCTGGACCGCCAGGGCGACGAACATGCCCGCGCCTTCGAGGTCCGTGCGGTGGCCGACGATGCGGTGCAGCAGTGCTACCGCGTCTCGCCCGGCCCCGACTTCGTGCTCATCGTGCGCGTGGCCGACATGCCCGCCTATGCCGCGCTGGCCCAGCGCCTGTTCACCAGCGACGCCAACGTGCGCAACGTCAAGGCCTTCTTCAGCGTGCACCGCGCCAAGTTCAGGCCGCAGCTGCCGCTGGGGTGAGGCGGTCGCCCAGGGGCTGGGCTCCTACGGAAGGGAAGGGGCTTGCATGCGTAGGAGCCGAGCCCTCTCGGCGATTCGTGCCATGAACCGGCTGCCCGTTGAGCGCAGCGAATCGCCCGGGCGGGCGCTTACTTTTTCTCGGGGCGTTGCCAGTTGGGGATGCTGACTTGCTTGCCGCGCGCCACGCTCAGCGCGCCCGGTGGCGTGTTCTTGGTGATGGTGGAGCCGCCGCCGATGGTGCCGCCGGCGCCCAGGGTGACCGGGGCGACCAGCACGCAGTTGCTGCCCACGTGCACATCGGCTTCGATCACGGTGCGGTGCTTGTTGGCGCCGTCGTAGTTGGCGGTGATGCTGCCGGCGCCGTAGTTCACGCGTTCGCCCACGGTGGCGTCGCCCAGGTAGGCCAGGTGGTTGGCCTTGGCCCCGCGCGCCAGGGTGGAATTTTTCACTTCCACGAAGTTGCCGATGTGCACCTCGGCGCCCAGCTGCGCGCCGGGGCGCAGGCGGGCGAATGGGCCGACCAGCGCGGCCTCGCCCACCTCCACGCCCAGCCGCTCGCCATCGATGTGCGTGAAGGGGTGGATCACGGCGCCTGCGGCAATGCGGGCGTTGGCAATCACGCAGTGCGCGCCGATGCGCACGCCCGCGCCCAGCTCGACCCGGCCTTCGAAGACGCAGCCCACGTCGATCTCCACGTCCTGGCCGCAGTGCAGCTCGCCGCGCACGTCCAGCCGCGCCGGGTCGGCCAGGCGCACGCCTTGCTCCATCAGGGCCTGGGCGCGGCGGCGCTGGTAGGCGCGCTCGAGCTCGGCCAGCTGGGCCGGGCTGTTGACGCCGGCCACCTGCACCGCGTCGTCGATGCGGTGCGCCACCACGGGCAGGCCGTCGCCGATGGCGAACTTCACGATGTCGGTGAGGTAGTACTCATGCTGGGCGTTGCGGTTGTCCAGCCGGGCCAGCCAGCGGCGCAGCAGGTGCGTGGGCACGGCCATGATGCCGCTGTAGATCTCGGTGATGCGCCGCTGCGCCTCGCTGGCGTCCTTGTGCTCGACGATGGCGGTGACCTGCTCGCCCTCGCGCACGATGCGGCCGTAGCCGGTGGGGTCGGGCAGGTCCAGCGTCAGCAGGGCCAGTTGCCGGCCCGCGGCGGCCGCCAGCAGGGCCTGCAGCGTGTCGGGTTCGGTCAGCGGCACATCGCCCGAAAGCACCAGCGTCACACCGTCGTCGGGCAGCTGCGGCAGGGCCTGCTGCACCGCATGGCCGGTGCCCAGCTGCGGCTCCTGCCGCGCAAAGGCCAGCGCCAGGCCGGGCAGCGGCCAGGACCGCACGGCCACCTCGACCTCGGCGGCGCCGTGGCCGGTGATCACCACCGCGCTGCGGGCCGATAACTGCACGGCGCGCTCAAGCACGTGGGCCAGCAAAGCGCGCCCACCCAAACGGTGCAACACTTTGGGCCGCGCGCTTTTCATGCGCGTGCCCTTGCCGGCGGCCATGATGACCACATCGAGTGCCTCGGTGCCTGTGCTTGCCATGGATGAGAGTCCTCAAATGCCTGTGCGTTGGCCACGGATTATCCGCACCCGCCTGATGCTCGCCTTGCTGGCACCGGTGCTGGCGTTCGTGCTGGCCGGCTGCAGCGCGGTGCGGCTGGCCTATAACCACGCGCACGAGGCCGCCTGGTGGTGGCTGACCGACTATGTGGAGTTTTCCGACGCCCAGCGGCCCGTGATGCGGCAGGCCATGGTGCAGGTCCACGCCTGGCACCGGCGCACCCAGCTGCCGGCCTATGCCGACATGCTGGTGCGCTGGCAGCCCCAGATGCAGGCCGACCTGAACGCCGGCCAGGTCTGCGGCCTGTTTGAAGACGTCATGGCCCAGCTGCAGGCCATGGCCGGCCTGGTTGACGCGCTGGAGCCGGGTGCGCTGCAGGCGCTGGCGGGTTTTGCGCCGGCGCAGCTGGCCGAGATGGAACGCCGCATGGCCAAGTCCAACCGCGAGTTCCGCGAGAAATACCTGGATGTCACGCCCCAGGCCCTGGCGGCCGAGCGGCTCAAGCAGGGCGTCTCGCGCGCCGAGATGCTCTACGGCCGCCTGGAGCCCGAGCAGCGCCGCGTGCTGGAGGCCGCGCTGGCCCGCGCCCCCTGGGACGTGGCCGCCAGTTACGAGCGCCGCCTCAAGCGCCAGCAGGAGATCGTGCAGGCCTTGCGGGCAATGCAGGGCGCCGCCCCCGACCAGGTGCGGCCGGCCCTGCGCACGCTGCTGCAGCGCAGCGTCGAGCCCGCCGATGCGGCCGACCGTGCGGCCATGCTGGTGTTTCGCCGGCAAAGCTGCCAGGTGCTGGCCGAGCTGCACCAGAGCACCACGCCGGCGCAGCGCGCCAAGGCGGTGGACACGCTCAGGCGCTACGTGGCCGATTTCCGCGTGCTGTCGCAGCCCGGCTGAGGTGCAAGTGCCGTTTCAGGCCGGCCAGGCCACGCCCTCGTCGCTCAAGATGGCGTCCAGCGGCACATCGTGCGCCTCGGGCACCAGCTCGGGCAGCGCGCCGATCGCATAGCCCAGGCCCACCGTCACCGGCTTGGGCTGGTAGGCGGCCAGCGTGCGGTCATAAAAGCCGCCGCCGTAGCCCAGGCGGTAGCCGCCCGGGCCCCAGCCCACGCAGGGCACCAACAGCAAGGTGGGCACCACCTGTTCGGTGTCCTTGGGCTTGGGAATGCCGTAGGCGTCTTCCTCCATGGGGCAGCCCGGGTACCAGGCATGGAAGGTCAGCGTCTTGGTCTGCTTGTTGACCACCGGCAGGCCGATCTTGCGCGGCAGCTGCTGGGCCAGGCTGTCGGTGGCCAGGGTGGGCTCGGCCGGGTGCGCCTGGCGCAGCCCGGTCAGCGAGGGCTCGAGCTGCGCATCCTCCTGCCAGCGGTACAGCGCCGGCAGGGGGTCGAATTCGCCCTTGATCGGCCAGTAGGCCCCGATCACCGTGTCGGGCCGCCCCACCAGCCAGATGCGCAGCACCCGCTGCAGCAGTTCGGCCCGCTGCAGTCGGTCCGGCAGGTTCAGCCGTTGTTCGATCAGGGTTTTTCGGGCCGTGGCTTTATCCATAATCTCGCGATGCTATCGAAAAAATCTGTCACAACCGCCCTGGCGGCTGTGCTGGTCGCCCTGAGTCTTCCCCTGGCGGCCCAGGCCGCCACCGGCGGCCCGTCGGACCAGGTCATCCTGGACATGCAAAAAGCCTTCGAGCGCGGCGACCGCGCCCGGCTGCAGGCGCTGCTGCCGCAGGCCCGTGGCCACCTGCTCGAGCCCTGGGCCGCCTACTGGGAGCTGCGCAGCCGCCTGCTGGAGGCCACCCCCGCCGAGATGCAGGCGTTTTTTGCGCGCTACGCGGGCACCTACCAGGAAGACCGGCTGCGCAACGACTGGCTGCTGCTGCTGGGCCAGCGCCGCGACTGGGTCAGCTTCAGCGCCGAGCTGCCGCAGTTCCGCATGAACGACGACCGCGAGGTGCGCTGCTACGCGCTGCTGGTCGAACACCTGAAGGCGCCGCAGGACACGCCGGCGCGGCTGACCGAGGAGCTGCGCCGCCTCTGGCACGGTCAGCGCGAGGCCGACGACGGCTGCAAGACCGCCGCCGAGCGGCTGCATGCGGCCCGCCAGCTGCCGGCCCTGCAGGTCTGGCGCAAGGCCCGCATCGCCATGGAAGCCAACCGCCCCCGGCCCGTGCGCGATGCGGTGGAGATCGTCGCGCCCGATGTGGTCAAGCACCTGGCTGCGGTGCAGGCCGAGCCGGCCAAGTTTCTCGACGACAAGAAGTTCGCCCTGACGCGCCAGCGCAAGGAGCTGATCACCCTGGCCCTGGTGCGCCTGGCGGCCACGCAGCCCACGGCCGCTGCCGATCAGCTGCGCCGCAAATGGGCCATCCAGCTCACGGCCGAGGAGCGCCACTGGGTCTGGGGCGTGATCGGCAAGCAGGCGGCGCTGCGCCTGGATGCCGACGCGCTGGAGTATTTCGAGCGCGCCGGCTCGGGCAGCGACCTGACCGACGACATGCTGGGCTGGAAGGCCCGTGCGGCGCTGCGCGCCGGCAGCGAGCCGCGCTGGAAGGACGTGCAGGCCGCCATCGAGGCCATGAGCGAAGAGGGCCAGCGCGACCCGACCTGGATCTACTGGCGCGCCCGGGCGCTCATGGCCACGGCGCCGGCTGCGACGGGCTCGGGCCCGTCACCGCAGCGCGCGCAGGCCTTGCTGCTGCTGCAGTCCATCGCCTCGATTCGCGGCTTTTACGAGCAGCTGGCCCTGGAAGAGCTGGGCCAGCGGGTGAGCCTGCCGGCCCGCCCGGCACCGCTGACGGCCGAGGAGCGTGAAGGCGCGCGCAGCAACCCCGGCTTGCAGCGCGCCTTGCACGCGATCGCCATCGGCCTGCGCCCCGACGGCGTGCGCGAGTGGAACTACACGGTCAACCTGCACCGGCCCGGCGGCCTGCCCGAGCGCGAGCTGCTGGCCGCCGCCCAGCTGGCCTGCGATCGCGCGGTCTGGGACCGCTGCATCAACACCAGCGAGCGCACCCGCGCCGAGATGGACATGGAGCAGCGCTTTCCCACGCCGTTTCGCGAGCAGGTGCTGCGGCGCACCCGCGAGATCGGCCTGGACCCGGCCTACGTGTACGGCCTGATCCGGCAGGAAAGCCGCTTCATCATGGACGCGCGCTCGCACGTCGGCGCCTCGGGCCTGATGCAGATCATGCCGGCCACCGCGCGCGAGACCGCGCGGTACATCGGCCTGGCCGGCTTTCGGCCCGAACAGATCAACGACCGCGAGACCAACATCACCATTGGCACGGCCTACCTCAAGCGCGCACTCGACGACTTTGGCGGCTCCATGGCCATGGCCGCGGCCGCCTACAACGCCGGCCCCAGCCGGCCGCGCGCCTGGCGCAACGGCCCGGTGCTCGACGGCGCCATCTGGGCCGAGAACGTGCCCTTCAGCGAGACGCGTGACTACGTCAAGAAAGTGCTCTCCAACGCCACGGTCTACGCCGCGCTGCTGACGGGCCAGCCGCAATCGCTGCGCGAGCGCCTGGGCCAGGTCGGCCCGCGCGCGGCCAATGCGCCGCCGATCGACGAAAGAATGCCCTGAAGCCCTGGATCGCCACGGCCCTTGCGGGCCTCGCGATGACAAGGGGTCTGCCATGGCAAGGCACCCGTCATGGCGAGGCATCCGTCGTGGCAAGGCACCCGCTATGGCGAGGCACCTGTCATGGCGAGCGAAGCGCGGCCATCCAGGAGCGGCTTTGCCCCGCCACGCTCAGACCTTCTCTCGCTGCACGCTGAATTCCTCTTCGTAGGCGCGGGCCAGCGCCTCTTTTTCAGCGTCGGTCAGCACCTGCGCGGCCTGCTGGAAGATGCCTTGTTCCTCGTCGGCCAGGTGGTGGTAAATCTTGTGGCGAAGCGCCTTGGCCTGCGTGATCCAGCTGGGTGAGACCGACTCGATGTCCTCCAGCGCCTCGACCAGTTCGTCCATCTCGTGGTGTTCGGCAATGCCGTGGCGCGATGCCGCCTGCGTGCGGTCATGCGCAATCAGTGGCACGTAAAAGCAGCGTTCCTCGGCCGCCGCATGGGCCGACAGCTCGGTCTTGAGCTGCTTGAACAGGGTCAGCCGTTCGCGGCTGCGCGATTCGGTTTCCAGCAACTGGTCGGCCAGCATGCGCTGGGTCAGGTGGCTGCGGCGCAGCGACTCGAAGATGTTCATGCCGCCATGGTGGGTGCGGCCGGCGCCATGGCGGTGTAGGCCAAGGCCGGCAAGTGGCCCGGCCGGGTCGCTGATGCAGGCCCAAAAGCCCGACCGAAGCGTGGCTTCTTGCCACCTTGGGCAGAATCGGGCCATGCTCCAAAAAGTCCTTGTGCTCGGTGGCTCGGGATTCGTCGGCCGCCATGTCTGCGAAAAACTCGTGCGCCGTTCGGTGCAGGTGACCGTGCCCACGCGGCGCCTGCGCCATGCGGCCGAGGTGATGACGCTGCCTCTGCTCTACACGGTGGAGGCCGACGTGCACGACGAAGCCCAGCTGCGCGAACTGGTGCGCCAGCACGATGCGGTGGTGAACCTGGTGGCCATCTTGCAGGGCAGCGCCCAGGCCTTCGACCGCGCGCATGTGCAGCTGGCCCAGAAGATCGCCCGCGCCTGCGAGGCCACCGGCGTGCGCCGGCTGGTGCAGGTCAGTGCGCTGGGGGCCGACCTGCGCAACCCCGACGGCCTGCCCTCGAACTACCTGCGCAGCAAGTCGCGCGCCGAGCAGGTGCTGCGCCACGCCCCGCTGGATCTGACGCTGATCCGCCCCAGCGTGATCTTTGGCGCCGAGGACCGCTTCCTCAACACCTTTGCCGACCTGCAGCGGGTCTTTCCCTTCGTGCCGCTGGCTGGCGCCCATGCCAGGTTCCAGCCGGTGTGGGTGGAAGACGTGGCCCAGGCCGTGGTCGCCTGCCTGCTCGACCAGGCACACCAGAGCATCGGCCAGATCTACGAGGCCTGCGGCCCCGAGGTCTACACGCTGCGGCAGCTGGTCGAGTTGGCTGGCCGCCTGAGCGGGGCGGCCCACGGGCGCGGCCGGCCGGTCCTGCCCCTGCCCGATGCGCTGGCCCGGCTGCAGGCCGTCGCCATGGAGCTGATGCCCGGCGAGCCGCTGCTCAGCCGCGACAACCTCGACTCCATGAAGGTGCCCAACATCGCCACCGGCCACCACCCCGGCATCGAGGCGCTGGGCATTGCGCCGGCCTCGCTGCTGGCCGTGGCACCGACCTACCTGGGGCACCGGGGCTGGCGCAGCGTGCAGACCGAGCGCCGCACCTCGGCCGGGCGCATGCGCTGAGTGCCCCCGCGCCTTTGACTTCTTTTCACCTGGGGCGCCCCAGGCCGCCGTAACATCAGCGCCATGCTCCAGCTCTACATCGGCAACAAGAACTATTCCTCCTGGTCCATGCGCGCCGGCGTGCTGCTGGCCCAGGCCGGCATTCCCTTCCAGGAAGTCATGGTGCGCTTTGACTCCTTTGCGCCGGGCTCGCAGTTTCGCAAGACCCTCGACGCGCTCAGCCCGGTGGGCAAGGTGCCGGTGCTTGTCGACGGCGACCTGGTGGTCTGGGACACGCTGGCCATTGCCGAGTACCTGGCCGAGCAGTTTCCCGACAAGCAGCTCTGGCCCCGCGACGCGCGTGCCCGCGCCCGCGCGCGCAGCATCTGCGCCGAGATGCACAGCGGCTTTGCCGCGCTGCGCTCGGCCTGCCCCATGAACATCGAGGCCCAGCTGCACGGCGTGGGCGCGCTGGTCTGGCGCGACAAGCCCGCCGTGCGCCAGGACGTCGCCCGCCTGTCGGCCATGTGGACCGAGCTGCTGGGCCAGCACGGCGGCCCGATGCTCTTTGGCGCGTTCAGCATTGCCGACGCCTACTACGCGCCGGTGTGCCTGCGCATCAAGACCTACGGCCTGCCGGTGCCAGCCGAGGTCAGCGCCTACATCGAGCGCGTCTGCGCCCTGCCGGGCGTGAAGGCCTGGATCGACGCGGCCCTGGCCGAGCAGGACTTCCTGGACTTCGAGGAACCCTACCGGGTCCACCGCTGAGCCCTGCGGGCGCACCGCCGCGCCCGCCCTGCTGTCATCGCGGGGGCCCGGCGGGCCGTGGCGATTCAGATGGCAGCTCACAGGGCCCGAGCCTGGATGGCCGCGCTTCGCTCGCCATGACGGGTGTTTCGCCATGACGGGCGCCTTGTCATGACGGATGCCTTGCCACGACGGGCGCCTCGCCATGAGGGGCGTCTCGTCATCACGAGGCCCGCCAGGGCCGTGGCGATCCAGGGCGGCCTCCTTCCCTACACTAGGCGCCATGAAGGTCTACCAGGTCGGCGGCTCCATCCGTGATGCGCTCTTGGGCCTGCCCGTGCAGGACCGCGACTGGGTCGTGGTCGGCGCCACGCCCGAGGACCTGGTGGCCCAGGGCTTTGTGCCCGTGGGCAAGGACTTCCCGGTGTTCTTGCATCCGCGCACGCACGAGGAATACGCGCTGGCCCGCACCGAGCGCAAGACCGCCCGGGGTTACCGGGGCTTTGCGGTGCACACCGCGCCCGATGTCACGCTCGAGCAGGACCTGGCCCGGCGCGACCTCACCATCAATGCCATGGCCCGGGACGAAGCCGGCGGCCTGATCGACCCGTATGGCGGCCAGGCCGACCTGCAGGCGCGGGTGCTGCGCCATGTGACCGGGGCCTTTGCTGAGGACCCCGTGTGCATCTTGCGGCTGGCGCGTTTTGCCGCGCGGCTGACCGACTTTTCCGTTGCGCCCGAGACGCTGGCGCTGATGCAGCAGATGGTGCAGGCCGGCGAGGTCGATGCCCTGGTGCCCGAGCGCGTCTGGCAGGAATTGGCCCGCGGCCTGATGGAGCGCCAGCCCTCGCGCATGTTCGAGGTGCTGCACGCCTGCGGCGCGCTCGCCCGTCTGTTGCCAGAGGTGCAGGCTTTGTGGGGCGCGCCCCCGCGCGCGGCGCCTCACCCCGAGATCGATCGCGGCGTGCACCTGATGCGGGTGCTGGACATGGCGGCCCGCCTGCAGGCGCCGCTGGCGGTGCGCTTTGCCTGCCTCACGCGCGACCTGGGCCAGGCCGATGCGGCGGCCGAGCTGCCACCCCGGCAAATCGGCCACGACGCGCGCAGCGCCCCGCTGCTGCGCGGCCTGTGCGAGCGCCTGCGGGTGCCGGTGGACTGCCAGGAGCTGGCCGATGTCGTGGCGCGCGAGCAAGGCTTCATCCACCGCAGCGACGAGCTCGGCCCGGCTGCGCTGCTGCACCTGCTCGAGCGCTGCGACGCCATCCGCAAGCCCGAACGCTTTGAGCAGGTGCTGCTGGCCTGCGAGTGCGACGCACGGGGCTGGCCAGGCTGGCAGGACCGGCCCTATCCGCCGCGCGATCGCCTGCGCGCCGCGCTGCACCAGGTGCGGGCCGTGGCCACGGCCGAGATTGCCGCGCAGGCCCAGGCCCAGGGCCTGACGGGCGCGCAGGTGGGCGAGCGCATCCGCCAGGCCCGCATCGCGGCGCTGGGCTGAGTGGCCTGCGGCTGAGCTGGCGGCCGCGCAGATCCGGCCTCGGCCTACACCGGCTTGGCGGCTTGGCTGTTAGCTTGTCAGCACCATGCCCGCCGCTGATTTGCCGCCCTTGTCGCAGGCGGACACCGCCTTGTTCCTCGACTTCGATGGCACGCTGGCCGAGATCGCCCCCCGGCCCGAGGCGGTGGTGGTGCCGCCGGCGCTGATTGCCGTGCTGCGGGGCCTGGCCGAGCGGCTGGACGGCGCGCTGGCCATCGTCTCCGGCCGGCGCCTGGCCGACCTCGACCATTTCCTGGCGCCGCTGCAGCTGCCCGTGGCGGCCGAGCATGGCGCGCTGCGGCGCCTGGCCACCGGGCGGCTGACCGAGGCGCGCC